>Ga0209070_100149_pt1 | contig 93114 bp, 39 predicted proteins | sample SynthPrep_5_END__FD_187205 | JGI IMG/M metagenome (GOLD analysis project Ga0209070, IMG submission 187205) | Synthetic microbial communities from Ohio, USA - SynthPrep_5_END_DS10_MetaG (SPAdes) (version 2) | ecosystem: Engineered > Bioreactor > Aerobic > Activated sludge | place: USA: Ohio... | reverse complement strand
TAATGGCAGAAACTTCTGAAATACAGGTTCTGGCAGCCAGAAAGTGTAAAGTCCGTTCTGAATAATGCACACTCATGCAGAATGGACGCTAACCGCCGAGATGCGTATGATTGCGCCCCGCAACGCACTCGTAGCTCAGCTGGATAGAGTACTGCCCTCCGAAGGCAGTGATCATCTAGTTGAGAAGGGTGCGGGCTAGTGGTCAAATAGGCCGCCGCAACACATACGCACCTGTAGCTCAGCTGGATAGAGTATTGCCCTCCGAAGGCAAGGGTCGTGGGTTCGAATCCCGCCAGGTGCGCCATATCCCCGTGATTTACCCCCTTGATCGGCTTCCTGTCGAAGTTGATTTTCTTGTATGCACTAAATCCATAGCTTTAGGCAGAATGATTACTGCACGCAGAGTCATGAAGTTATGACTATTCGTGCTGTGCCAATTCTGTGCCTAAACCGCGCCGCAATAAGTTCATACGCAGCTCGGGTCTATGGCAGTACGAGTACTGGCTTAATCTTCCCATGCAGCATAATGATTTGGCTCAATCCCACTGACGCTCATCGAGAATCCCTCGGCTCTTAGAGGCAAGCAAGAAGATACAGCAGAGCCTATAGCCCGCCACGCCCCAATAACGCGTCACCACTCCGTTTCAGCCACAAGTCACTCGATTTCTGCTCAGTGAGCAGAGGAGGACGACTCACAGCATGGGACTGAAGCGGATCAGGAAGAGTTATCCATAGAGCGGTATAAGCAGCGACTAAAGCAAAAGCGAGGGAAAGCAGTACATAGCGCAGAATGTTCATTTTTCGAGTTCCTTTCGAATTTTCTCCAGCGGCCCTAGCTGGAGCACTTTTCTAGCCTTAGTTCAGAGGCGCCAACTGCAAGAAGGGCGCGTACATCTAGAGCCCATCAACTCCTACTGCCAGCCTAGCATCAACTTTTCCGACTCCACTTCGTTCCAAGCTCACTTCGAATAACGTAACGCCCTTCTCCTCCAGCTCTTGAAGCCATCGGACAATCTTGTCAAAAGGGGCCTGCGCCAGCGAGATCAGTAACCTGCCGCCGCCTTCACTGTCGAGCCGCTCGAGCACCAGACCATGTTGCTGCGCAGTACTAGTGACCAAGCCCTGAAGGCGCTCTGGACTGAGGCTCAACCTTGCATGAGGCCCAACGCGGCGCAGCGTCGGCGCTTGCTCCTGCAGATAAGAAAGAAATTCGCGCTCTTGTTGGTATCGCGCGTTCGATGCATCCACCTTGCGCTCAAGAGGCAACCAGACGAATGCGTAAAACAGCAGAAGCGCGACACCACCCGCTAGCCACAGCAATATCGAACGGTCTCGCGGTGGTAGCTGCTGCCAACGCTGCCACCCCCGAGATTGAGTTACCCGGTTAGCCAGCTCACTTTTCAATTGATTTAAGCTGCTCATGGATTGCCACCCAGAATTACCCGAGCCGTCACTCCGTCCTCCTCACGACTGGCGGACCCCATCTGAACCGACAACCCCGCCTCACCCAATTGCTGGCGCAACTTCTCGAGCTCGGCAAAATCCTTGGCCTTGACCTGCAGAGCGAGGTCTCCCGTGCTCTTGCTGTAATCGAGCCTAGAGACAGATACAGTGTCCCCTTGCATCAACGATGCAGATGCCGTCTCCATCAATCCGACGAATCCACCCGTTGTCTGGGTGCTATTGCGCAGGTGCTCGGCTAACTGTGCCCTCAGGTTCACGATACGCGTGTCCTCAGGGAACAACTGCCTGTACAGCGACACACTGGCCTGGGCAAAACTCTCGGCCTGCCTCTCGTAATAGAGCGACTGGAACAGACTGAACCCCATGTACAGGGCCAGCCACAGTCCCAGCACAATGGATACCGGGCGCCAGACAGCCCAGGCCTGGTTATCCGGGCGTCGTGCGAAATCGCTCTGGGCCAGATTGGTCGAAACATCCCTGCCTGCCGCCAGGAGTCGGTAGGGTTCGTCTGTCTCGTTCAGTCGCCATCCATGGTTCGCTACCTCCACGAACGGCCAGCTCTCGGCAGAGATAGCCATACGCAGCTCACCATCCCCACCCAGCAGCCTGCGGCCGCCCACTGACAATGCCTGGTTACCCTCTCCGCACGGCAGCATGTCGGCATCGACGTGAATGCTCGCCACCTCGACCCTCAACGCGTCCAACTCGGCCAGGCAGTGCGTCAATAGCTCACGACGAATAGCCAGCACTCGGTAGCGCTGATCAGGCTGCTGCGCCCCCAATGCCAGGTGAAATAGCTCGACATCCTCAGCCAGCATCTCTTCAACCGAAAATGGAAGCGCCTGACGGATCCACCGATCCTTGGCGACTGGCAACTCGACCAGAAAGGCACTGACCACCTCGACGGGCAAGACGAGGGCAATCGGCTCGCCATTCAGTTGCTGAGCGCAATCTTCCAGCGGGAGATTCAGGCACTGCCCATCCGCTTCGCGCCACCAATTCACATGGTGCTCGGCAGACGGCGAACTGGCACATTCAGGATCAAGAAACAGGCAGTCCGTCATCACTCGTTCCGTTCATTGTTATCAACCGGCACAAACCGTTCATGTCCAGACTGCCCCAGGCTGCGGCGCAGCACTCTGATGTTGCCCTGGCTATCGCGCTGCAAGGTGCTCGACAGGATCTCCCTGCGCTCATCCAAACGCACCTCGCTACGCACCAGGTAATAGTGACTGCCGACAGCCAGGCCCACCTCCCGTACACCAGTACCGGCCATAGCAGGTTGATCCAGGAAGGCTCGAACATCGCGATAGCCTTCGCGTCCCCGGCCAGTGAGCAAAGCTCCAGCCGCAGCCAGGTCGAGCGAGTCGGAAAGGCTCGAGAGCACCACCGCACTGGCTGTATTGACGTTCAACGGTACCTTCGCTGGCAGCGCGGCAATGTATGGCCTCAGGCGACGGTAATGCTCCTCAGTCATACCCAGCAGCAGCCGCATCTCGGAGGCATCCTGCATCTCCTGACCGGCAGTGCGATACGGCGGCTGGGCCAGCAGATACTGATTATCCTCCGCCCCAAACTCGCCCGTAGGTTCCTGATCCTTATCCAACCAATCAATCAATCTCTCCGCGTAGGGCGTCTCGATCTCCAAGCGCAGCAACAAGCGCTGGAAGCGCTCTACCGCCAGCTTGTTCACTCTATCGTCCGCCACCAGACTGTTCACGTTGAAGCGCCCGGCAAGATCCTCGATGCGTACGCTGATTTCACCCTGCTCAATGGGGAAAGCGGGCAAAGGCTTGGCCCAGAGTTCCAGTGGATGGTCGACAGGATTCATAGGGTCGCTGCCCGGTTCCTTCAGATCCCGCATCAGCACAGCCAGGCCGAGCGCCTCTCCCCCCAAGGCATAGAGTTTTGCTTGTTGGCTAGCCAATTGGTTGCCACTGGCACGGATCGCCAGTTGCTGACGGGCTATCAGGCTGGAACAGATGACCGTGACCACTGCCACAACCAGCAGTACGGTCACCAAGGCAGCGCCACGCTGCCGATTCACGCCGCATCCCCTTGTGCGGGCACGACTGGCTCTGTGGGCGCAGGCCGATCCTGCTGTTTCTCATCCATGCTTGGCTCTGGCAGCCGGTAGAGACGGGTAATCTCACCGTAACGCTCATGCTCGAGCCGCAGCTCGACCGCCAACGGCAAAACGTTGCCCACCTTTTCTGTCGTGGCATTGGAGGTCGGCGGCCATTGTTCCAGCCATTCCCCCTCCTCGTTCATGTACCGAAACGCCAGGGAGACGACGCCCTCAAGCATGAACTGAACCCTGGGCTGACTATCTACCGCTTGATCCAGCACCGTCCAGTAGACGCGCTCCAAGCGCTTGCCGGACAAGCGCCAGCGCACCCTCTGCAACTGGGTACGAGACAGGCCCAAAGGGTTTAGCCAGCCATAGCGGCTCAGCTCGACGGCCGCCGTACCATCCACAGCGCCCAGCTCCCCCTGCAAAGAGGGCCGGAAGTCGCCATAACCGTCGCGTATGGCACGTGGTGCAGCCTGGGTCAGATCACGATCCAACGCGGCAAAGGTTCTGGTAAGTTCACGTAGCGCCTGCTCATTGGCACGGGTCGACTCGTCCACCCTCAGTACGCTATCGAGCATGCGATAGGTCGCCATACCCAGCAGGGCGAAAATGGAAATGGCAATTACCACCTCAAGAAGAGTAAAGCCACGCTGCCGGAGGTTCATTTGCGAACCGCCAGAAAGCCAGTAACCATGCGCTGAGAGCGCTCACGTACCGACACTACGCCGCCGCGATCCGGCTTAAGCGCCACCCAGACAGAAACTCGGCGTATTCCCTGATCGCTGGTGGCCTCTATCTCACTGAGCGTTTCCCAGCTGCGCCCACCAAAATCCAGCACCTTGGTCTCGCGGCCCTCCCCCGGGGTCGGCCGCTTGAGCTGCAACTCGGTAATTCGATTCTCGGCTATCCAAGCAGCCATAGTCTTCAGTTCAAGCTGCTCGGCAATATGAAGACTACGCTGACTGGCCGCCAGCACGGATGCGGCGACGACAGCGAATATCGCCAGTGCTACCAGCACCTCAAGCAGAGTGAAACCGTCACTTCCCCGTCTCACAGAGCACCCCGCTCCGGTTCGGCGCGGGGCAACTGGTAACCGTCACTGCCCAGCAGGTACGCACTGCCACCGGCGCCACGCTCCTCCAGCCGCAAGCGAAAGGGAGACAACTCGCCACTGGAGAGGATCAACAACTGAGGAACCGGTCGTTCCTTGCTCTCGTTTGCACCACGACCCAGGCCTTTTGCGCTCTCCGGCTCGACAGGGGCGGGAAGAACGAGGGCTTCGCCATCCAGTTCAAGCAGCAGACGCGACCAGGCCGGCAGTTTGTGCACCTGCCGACTCTCCACGGGGCTCCAGTGTCCCGAAGCATGGTCATAGATCAGCACGCCGTAACCTTCGGTATCGACCAACAGACCATATTCCTGGCCATCCAGCACCGCCTCTTCGGACAGCAGAGCGATAAGGCCAGCCAGCCGATCGGCCTCGCTGCGCAACTCTCTACCATGGCTGGGGCTACCGCTGACGAGCACGGTCAGGCTGACCAGAGCACCTATGATGACCAACACCACCAATAGCTCGATCAGCGTAAATCCACGCGCTCGCCGCATAATCAATCAGAGATCCCAGTTGCCGATATCGGCATTGGTACCGTCGCCACCCTCCTTCCCGTCGCTACCCAAACTGTACAAGTCGACCTTGCCGCGAGTGCCCGGCGACAGATACAGGTAAGGGTTGCCCCACGGGTCGACCGGCAGCCGCTTCAGATAACCATCTGCGTTCCAGTTTCTTGGCGGTGGGTTGCCGCTCGGCTTCTTCACCAGCGCCTCCAGCCCCTGCTGGGTGCTCGGGTAGCTCTGGTTATCCAGCTTGTACATGTCCAACGCCGCACCTATGGAGCGGATGTCATTCTGCGCCGCAGTAACCTTGGCCTGATCCGGACGTCCCATCACCTGTGGCACCACCAGCGCGGCAAGAATGCCAAGGATGACCACCACCACCATGATCTCGATCAGGGTGAAACCGCGTTGCTTGACCAGCTTGTTCATCAAATCAACCCACCAGTTGGTTCAGAGAAAGAATCGGTAAAAGGATGGCTAGGACGATCACCAAGACCACAGCCCCCATGAAAACGAGCATGAATGGCTCGAACAGGCCGACCAGAAGACCAATGGTCGCCGCCAGATCGTTCTCCTGATTACGAGCCGTGCGAGAGAGCATCTGATCCAGTTCGCCGGAGCGCTCGCCGCTGGCGATCATATGCAACATCATTGGCGGGAACTGCCGACTGGCCTCCAGTGCCCGTGACAGGCTCCCCCCTTCGCGCACACGCTGGGCAGCATTGGCCACATCGGTACGAATGATGCGGTTGGAAATCACCTCGCCACCGATGGCGAGAGCCTCCACAAGAGGTACGCCACTGCGCACAAGGATGGCCAGGGTCGAGGCGAAACGCGCTGTCTCGGTAGCCGAGATGAGCCCACCCACCAGCGGCAGGCGAAGCAGAATGTAGTGCCATCGCCGACGCAACTCTTCGTTGCGCAGAGCACGGCGAAAAACGAGCACGCCCCCTACGGTCAGCAACAGAACCGCCATACCCCAGGCCTTGACCCACTCGCTGAGAGCGATCAGCCCACGGGTCAACGCAGGCAGGGTCTGGCCCGAGTCGACGAACACCCGGACCACGTCCGGCACCACATAGCCGAGCAAAAAACCAACGATGCCCAGCGAGGCGCACATCAGAATCACCGGGTAGAGCAACGCCATCTGGATTTTCTGCTGCGACTGCTGGCGCTGTTCGGTGTAGTCAGCCAGTTGCTCCAGCACAGGCCCCAGATGCCCCGCATGCTCTCCGGCCGCAACCGTGGCGCGGTACAACTCGGGGAAAGCCGTGGGATAGGAGCCCAGGGCCTTGGCCAGGCTGTAACCTTCCAGCACCTTGCCGCGTACCGCCAGCAGCATCGACTGTATGCGCGGCTGACGACATTGGGCAGCTGCGGCACGCAGCGCCTCTTCGATAGGCAGAGCAGCGTTGATCAGGGTAGCCAGTTGCCGGGTAACCAATGCCAGATCACGGGCCGACAAACCACGGCGCAACGTGAAGCCGCCAGCCGCCCCCTCCTCCTTGCGCTGCACGGGCTCCACCTGCAACGGAGAAAGTCGCTTTTCACGCAGCAACTGACGCACTTGTCGAGCGCTATCGCCCTCCAGCACGCCTTTATGCTGCCGCCCTCTTGGATCCAGAGCGATGTACTCGAATGCGGCCATCAGTCCTCCCGGGTCACACGCAGCACTTCTTCCAGGGTGGTCACCCCCTCCAGCACCTTGCGTCGACCGTCGTCACGAATGCTCGGTCCGAGGCTGCGCGCATGGCGTATCAGCTCCTGTTCACCCGCACCGTTGTGCACCAGCGTGCGTATCCGGTCGTCGAAGATCACCAACTCGTAAATACCGGTACGACCGCGATAGCCGAGCTGATGGCATTCCGGGCATCCCTTGGCGCGGTGCAATATCGGCCGAGTCTGAGGGTCGATGCCGAGCAGGCCGCACTCGGCCTCGTCGGCCGGGCACGCTTCCTTGCAATGCGGGCAGAGTACGCGGACCAGGCGCTGAGCCAACACACCGAGTAGCGAAGAAGACAACAGGAAGGGCTCGACGCCCATGTCCACCAGGCGGGTAACGGCACCCACTGCGCTGTTGGTGTGCAACGTAGAAAGCACCAGGTGACCAGTCAGAGAGGCCTGCACTGCGATATCAGCAGTTTCCTGGTCGCGGATTTCACCCACCATCACGACATCCGGATCCTGACGCAGAATGGCGCGAAGACCACGCGCAAAGGTCATGTCCACACGCTGGTTGACCTGGGTCTGCCCGATCCCTTCCAGGTAATACTCGATGGGGTCTTCCACCGTCAGGATATTGCGCGAGCGATCGTTGAGCGTGGTCAACCCGGCGTACAGCGTGGTGGTCTTGCCTGAGCCGGTCGGCCCGGTGACCAGAATGATGCCGTGCGGCTTGCGCAGGTTCTCGTCGAGCAATTGGCGATCACGCTCGCTCATACCCAGGTGCACGAGCGACAGACGCCCGGCCTGTTTGTCGAGCAGACGCAGTACCACGCGCTCGCCGTTGGCCGAAGGCAGGGTCGACACACGAATATCCACCTCACGGCCACCGACCTTGAGTGAAATCCGGCCATCCTGCGGCACACGCTTCTCGGCGATATCCAGACGCGCCATGACCTTGATCCGCGATACCAGCAGTGCGGCCAGCTCGCGGCGCGGCTCGATCACCTCACGAAGGATGCCATCGACGCGAAAGCGCACGACCAGGCGTTTCTCGAAGGTTTCCAGGTGAATATCGGAAGCACCCGCCTTGATCGCCTCGCTCAGGATGGCGTTGATGAGGCGGATGATCGGCGCATCGTCTTCCTGCTCCAGCAGATCGCCGGACTCCGGCGTGAGCTCCGCCAGACTGGCCAGATCCAGTTCGGCCCCCAGTCCCTCGGCCATCTGCCGCACCTCGGAAGAGTCGCGCTGGTAGGCCTGAGCCAGCTCATGCTCAAAGACCTCTGGCTCCAACCAGGACAGCGGCAGTAACCGACCGGCGAAGCGCTGAGCCTCTTGCACAAAGGCAAGGCTTGCTCCCCGACGAACCTGCAACACCTGATCACGCAGCAATACACCGTGGCGCTTGGCGTACGCGAAAGGTAGCAACGCAGGGAACCTGGAAGAGTCAGTGGTGATAACGGGGGAAGTCATGGCAGGGTCTGCAGAATCCATTCGCAATGTTTGATGCCAATCTGGCATAGCGGCATTAGAACATAAAACGCAGCGTTTCTAGCCCGAGGTGCGGTCCCACGTGAACGTCGGTAGGGCAGTTGAACACGACATTAGCGTTGTCTGCGTAACATCCATCTAGTAACACGTTTGTCGCTCGAAAAATCACCCCGTACAGCCACAAGTGCACGCTCGTCCGCCCAGCACTCCTCATCTAGGGAAGTGACCCAAATAGCATCCCCCCCTTCAGGCACAAAAAGCATTGAGTCGATGACTAGGTCCGCCTTATGGAAGGGAAGGATCAACTCATTGAGCTCTGAGTGATCCAGATCAGCTTCCCACCCCACCAACAAAGTTTCCGAGCTAGGGCTAGATATGCAATCTGGAAGCGAGATGTACTCCAGCGCCAAGTATAAGTTCTGCCAAGGTTCGGCAACCTCCTCAACAAATACCGGCTTGTCAGCGGTCAAAAAATGCTTGACCTGCTTCTTCAATTCAAAGTCCAGCTTAGCCAGCAGAACATAAAAGATTGATTCCACAGAAGTATCCTATTGGGCATTACCTGGGTAGTTGGTGATTCTCTGACCATCCCACCCTATACGCTTTGCCTCGGGAATACTCTCGTAGAGCTCATCCATAAACTGGAGAAAGTCGGGATTAAAATCTCGTGAAAAATAGCGACTCACAAAGCCAACAAACCAGTCATCTTCATATGCCTCAGGCCTACCTGAACTCCCATTTAGCAAGCTAGATATTTCCTTTGCGGTAAGTTCGCGGTATTTACCAACCCATAACTCATCCACCCGAACAGCAGGCAGCCTCTGAGAAAAACGTTCGACAAGAACCGTTCCAAAGGCCAACCGGGAACTGCCATTCTTGTTCAACTGAAAAAATATCTCCTTGAAGAAAAAATAAAGCACACTTAAAGGAATACGTCCATCGACAGGCACACTTCCTTCTTTAGACTCTGCCTCATCCAGCGCTTGAAGCAAAACCGAAAACCGCAAAATCAAATCGTCGCTCCAGTCATACTGCCCTCCCCTCCGACCGAACACACCAGATATTCCACCTTCAAAGGATTTCTCCTCATAATGCTTCAATACACTTTTATAAAACTCTAACGACACAACAGGGGATGCAAGACATATAAACACGTATGGCCTACCCCCCAAATCATTAGGACGACGCCCCATCAACTCTTTTTTATCGACGATACTCGAACTATACGTCTCAACCTTACCTTCAAAGAACAATATCTTCAATGCTTGCGTAAACTTCTTTGGCGCATCACCAAAAGCGTCCTTCAACCGGGACAATATAAATTTATACAACTCCTTACGCTCAGGCGTTTTCAGATCGTAACCTTCCGGATAAACCGATATCCATTCGTTAGTCATCTTCGCAACCCACCATATTCCCCAAATTTTCGTCTATATAATCTTGAACACGCTCGAGCATCTCATCCGGTAACAAATCAATGATGTCAAAACCAAACCCAGGCTCAAGGTCCGGCACATACTTGATCACCTCCTCCATCATTTCCAGGACTCTGGCAGAGTCAGTCATACGCTGCTTGATATCGGCCACATCAGTAGCTGAATACCCCAAATCACGTAGAAATTTCTCTGCCAACTGCTCATTAATATTTTCACCAAGGCCTTCATAAAGTGGGTGACTAAAGACCTCTTCGGCCTTACGTGAATCCAAATCAGTGTGAAACGGATATTTCGAGTTAGTGGCTTTGAAAAGCAAGGGAGGTTTAATCAAGCGCTCCTTAGCGGCATCCAAGTATGTCCCTGTATCAGAGCCCTTTACACGAGTCTTGGTAGGGTAGCCATTACTAAGACGATTACGCGGGCCAGCATCGGCCTTCCATTGCTGGAACTGCCAGTGAAACCCCTCACTCAGGGCATCATTCTGCATACCATAGGCAGCCACGCGATCCAGAGTAAACTGCCTATGATAGGTGCTACGCCCATCAGCCTTGCTCATAAGGGGAAACTTTGAGCTTTGGAATTTTTGCTTAGTGGGCAGTTTACTATCACCTCCCCTTCCATCATGGGCTGCGACTTGCAGCGACTTCAATTCTATCCATGTATTTATATCGACTTCAGCACCTTTTAGTTCAATATCTGGACGACGTACGATAATTTGCGATGGATCGTCAAGAACACCGTACAATGGCACTTCCCGCCGACGATCAAGAGCCGCAATACCTCGACTACTCGTTGCATGATAGAAGGCGATCATAAACATCTCGTACATATGTCCATGAGTAAAGTTCACCAGCCGACAGACATACTGACCATCGGCGCTGATCGAATCCTTGATTTTTAAGTTTCTGCCTGATGAAAGAGCCAAGCCAGCGGCAAAATGCTTCATCAATGACCAGAATTTCTTCTCGGCTTCTTCCGCATCATCGCTAAATCGTAGAGGTTTACAGGGAACATTCGACTCTTCGTCACAGCTAACGCTGGTGTATACATAAGAGGTAGCCACAGCAAATAGCAATGGATGCAACCGGGTGTTGCTCTTGCCCGTCATAAACTTGGTCAAGTTCTTGGCAAAGTTGCGTCCTGCTCGCTTCGCCACTTGCACCGCAACCCGGGCCATGATCACCAATACTGGCACCAGGGCCAATGGCGCCGCCGCATGAGCCTTGGGCACCAACCAACCCAGAGGGTCATAGCCCGCCAGAGGGTCGTAACCTAGCTGGAGGCTGAACAGATCACGTCGGAAGCTGTAACTGCTTTCCTCCAGTCCCTGATACATACCATCCAATAGAGTCAGCAAATACTGAGGATCACTTTGATACTCGGGGGCAACCGCTTTGATGGACTCCACCCAATTAGCAAAGGCAGCACCATTCAATCGGCAGGGGTTATACGGTACCTGATCGGCTGTGCCTTCCAAGGCATAGGCCACATCGACCGTGCATTTCTGCTCGACATAGGGCACTGACGCCTCAAAGAATGCCCAGCCATTGGCCGGCATGGCCATCCAGTCCAGCCAGAGCAAAAGATCCTGGCGATTGCGCACGCTACCTTGGATATAAGCTGCGGTTTCTGGATGACTGGCTGTCATTTCCGCCATGACCAGCAGCCCGAGCATCCTTTTGTAGCCAAGCCCGATATCCGCATAGCGGCGGCGTAGCACCAAATCGGATAGTTCATCCTTGAGCAAGCGCTGAAAAGTCGGGTCAGCCTTGGCGGAGGTGAAGGCTGTCAAGCTGGCTAGGTGACTGCTCAGGTGGCCTCCCTCAGGCAGACTAACAAACACTTTGAGCAACGCGGCAACTTTGTCGCCATCGTGAGCGTCAGTGGTGCCAATAAGAGTTGCGAGATTGGCCTGTGACAGGTAGCTGCTGGTATTGCGATCATCGAGTGCCAAGACTTGGCGCAGAGTATCAGCATCTGGTGTGTGCAGTTCGAGCAAGCCGGCCAGCGCGGCGAGTGCATGTTCTGGGCTGTGCAGAGCGATATCAACACGTTCACCAGCAATGCTTAATGGAACACTGCGATAAGCCTGTGGCAGGCTCTCACCCACAGACTTGACCTGCAAACTCGCCCTGCCCTGCGCATCCAGGGTGAGGCTGAAGTCCTGATGCTGGCCATTAATGCTGAGTTGCGCTGGCGCGTCGCTAGCGTGCGCATAGAACTTGCGCAAGGCCATGCCTTGGCCTGTCATCAATCGTATGCTATTGCCAAGAGCAGGTTGCACTGACTGATCCAGATCGAACTCACCGCTCACTTCAGCAAGACGATAAGCGATGTGTCGCCCCTTTACGCTCACGCGCAGTTGGTTGGGCCCGACGGATGCCGACAAATCAAACTCTTGGGTGTCGCTCTGCTCCCCTGGAAGCTTGCGAGTAACTAGCAGCTTGCCCTCGCGTTGCTCGATAAGAAAAAGATCCTTCCAGGCAAGCAATTGTCCATTGCCACTGCCGTCGTACTCAAGAAATAACTCGATCCCCACGCTTGTAGCGGCTTGCTCCAGCAAAGCGCTGCCGGTAAGGACAAGGCCATAGCCCTTATAGTTGTAGGCAACCGGTAAACCATCCTGGTCACTCTGCTGATAGCGAAAACCAGGTGCCTTGGCAGCCGTCACCCCAGCGACCAAAAATCGGCTTCGCTCCAAATCACTTGGGCGGAGCATTGCTAGTAGCGCTCGGTTGGGGTTACGGCTATCGCCCAGACGGATATCGAGAACCTCGCCGGGAGCGCCTTTTAGAGAAATACTGTCTTCCGCCAGAATCGGTACTAACACCTGTTCAGCGGAGCGGCGTCGATAAACAAGCTGATTAGTACTAGCCCCCATCACCAGTGTGATGGGCTTCTTCTGCTCAATTCGACTTTGCGGATCGGGCAAAACCTGCCATTCCTGAGTGCTCAGGGCTCCATTGCCACCATTGAAAACAACTTTGGCAGCCCCGGGAACGAAGCCTGTGTGCCAGCGATAGACCAATTGGCCACTGGCATCTATCCGCCCTTCGCGATCCAGAAGAGCTCCTTTGTCTACCTGTACCTTAAGCGTTTCAGGACGTATTTGTGCAGCGTCGGCCCCGTTCAAACCGAAGACCAAGTCAACGACCTGATTTTCCTGAACACTACGCATCTGCGGTGGCGTTAACGCCAGTGTCTGGACGCTGAAGGGAAATCGTTTTTGTACGCCATCCACTTGCACTACCAGCGCGTTGTCAGTTCCGGGCTGAAGGGCATCACGAATTGTAAGAGTGGCTCCACCGTCTACAAGAGTTTCACTATCACTGAGCAAACGCCCCTGTCCATCAATAGAAAAGTCGGCTCCGGTGCCAGAAATGACTCGGTTTCCTTGGCGATCAGTAACAATCAGATCGACCTTCAACTCTCCCATGCCGCCGGCATAAAGCTGGCCACTAAAGTTCGCTGTGATATTCGCCGGCTCACCGGGCACGACAATGAAATCCTTGTAGTATGCCCGCGCATCACCGCCTTGCAATGTGGCATATACACGTGCCCGACTACCGGTGGCGGCAGGCAAACTTACCTGGGTGCTGAAAATACCGCTCTCGCCACTGGTATCGATAGCCGGGGAAACGCTACCGGTGCCCTCCAACTGCCAACGTACCGTTTCCGGTTTCTTGATAGCCGCACGACGCGTGTAATAACCGGCGAGGACAGCCTTCATTTCCACACGTGGATCGTCAGCGCTCAGGTAGTGGTAAGAACCACCGTCGTTCATTTCCACGTCTTCGTTGGCAAAAACACTGAGGTACTCGAAGGCCCACTCCATCAATGTGTTGCCCACATCGTTGTTGGCATACAGACGCATCGTGAGGAAGTCGTCTACATCCAGCGCACCCAAGTGCTCATAGTTTTCAAAACGAATGGTCTGATCAAGGCCAAGGGTAGCTTTGATTTCCTGCTCGCCTACAGCCAATACCAATTCCTTCTGACCTTGATAGCTCCAGGCGTCCAGTTCGTTGAACTCAGACCTGAGCAAGTCATAGTAGAACTCCAGTAGCTTATCGGAGTTGGTCAGAACGGGCCGCGCGTCATTGAAAATGTCACGAATCTGATCTTCAGCATCAGTCTTGCGTATCGCCTGGACATTCAATTCATACAAACTGAACTGCATCTCCGGCCGGTATTTCCATTCATACATCGGCTCCGGCTTCTTCAGGTTCAGTTGCGGATTTTCCCTGTCGGCTTTTCGATAGGCCTGCCGGGCCAGTTCGCTGGCCTCCTCGTCATGCAGCGGCACCCTCACCGGCACGAACTTCGACGGTCTGTACCTTAGGATGCCGCTGCCACCGCCTGACGAGAAATCGGGGTTGCGATTGGTCGGTTGGCCGGCCACCTGGACATAGAGGTGCTGCTTGGCCAGTACCTTTTCCGGCAACTGAATGACCTGCACCTGCTGGCCGGGCTTGATCTGAAACTGGGAGAGGTTGTTCGCGCCCACCGGGGCCAACTGGTTGGCTGCAACGATTTTGGCCAGGCGGCCGGTATAGCCGTAGTCAGCCAGTTCCTCGGGCAGTGGGCTGTCATCGCTGTCGCGCCAGTCGGTGTAGATGGCGATGCTGATGTCGCTGCCAAGACCTGCACCTTCGTTGCCGATCAGCTGTTTCTTCTCTTCGCCACGGGTCATGCCCTGTTCGATCTTGTTTTTACGTTCGGCCCATACCTTTAGGTTCGGAGGGCCCATCTCGATGCGTTGGCTGGCGAAGTTGAGCAGTCCACCGGAGCTTGCCTCGCTCGCAGACTGCAGTTGCACACGCACGCTGCCCATGTAGCCGGTCGGACGGTTGATGGCGATGATGCGTACCATCTCACCAGCCTTCAGGTGATTGGCGGTGCGTTTGTGAAACTCTTCCTTGAAGCCACCGGCACTCTGCCATTTGGCGAAGTTGGCGTCGCCCTGGTAGCGTCCAATGGCGCTGTACATTCCTTCCTTGGTGCCACGCAAGTGGATGGTGTAGCGAAAGCTGCCTTCTTCGGCATCGACGCCCGAGAAGTTCTCGTAGAGCTCGGACTCGTGCAGCCCCCGACGCTCGGCTACCAGTTGCCCACTGGATTCACGGAATACGTAGATATCCGTGTCGCGCAGGTCTTGCTGACTGATGGTCTTGAGCAGGGCGCGATCCGTGAAGTCCGGCGCGGTATCGATCAGGCGGGTGAAGTCCGGCCCCGTTTCCTCGGTATTGGCCGGCGGCGCCTCATGACGACTGGAAAGGTAGATACCCTGCAGCTCGGCCTCTTGCAGGCTGGTTCTGACGAAAACCTCACGTTGCTGGCCATCGATCTCTTTGGTGACTTTCTTACCCGGCACCACCCAGTCCGGCTTGTCGTCACCATCAAAGTCATGTCGCTCTTGCAGATGACGCCCACGTTCGCCGGCTTCTGCGCTGTACTCCGTCCTGGCTCCCAGTTGCGCACCTTTCACGTATGCACCGCCGTCGAGCACCATGAGGTCGACCGGGAAGTCGAAGTTGGGTTTGATCGGCGTGGCGATGCTCGCTTCGATACCCATCACGGTCCAACTCAGGGCGCTCAGGCCAAAGCAATAATCCCAGTCCTGCCGAGCCATGTAATACGGCGCGTAGGTGCTGCCACGCGGGTTGAAGCGCTTGTAGTGCAGCGTCAGAAAGGCAGTTGTGGTGTATTCGAACGTGAAGCCAGGGCACGGCGGCAGAAAATAGACCATGTTGTAGCGGCCATCATCGCCGGTCACGGCCCCGCCGCCACTGGCCAGCTCGACCGGCGCATTCACGATCGGGCCGTAGATTTGTGCGTCGCGTTCACGCTGGCCACTCTCGGACACTTTTCCGTCCTTGCCGAAGAAGCCGACGCGGTAGCCGATCGTATTGGCCGTCTGGTGCAGGATCTTCCCTTGATCGGACAGCAACAGCGACAGGCTGCTGCCAGAGGGCTGGATGTCCGAGTCGATGGGCAACTCCAACAGCAACAGATCCTTGCCGTTCGTAGTGAACAGTTGAGCGTCCGCACGCACTACCACCGTCAGGGTATTTCCAGCCAGCCCGGGCTTGCTGATGGTCTCCCCGTTAACCGTCTTGAAGCTTCTCAGGCGGTACTCGGCCGCCGTCATGACGCGGCTGTCCGGATAACGGGAAAGCGTGTCGCTCAGCCGCTGTAGATAGGCGCGATACGTCCCCGCTGGCATCACCTGAGCGCGCTGCAAAGCACCCTTCGCCTCGCCAATTTCGGCGACCTCCCTCCCAGTGCTGTCGTATTCGACATATACCGGTCGACCACTGGGGCCGGGCACTATTGCACGGCTATAGACGGCACCGTTCTTGTAATACACCTGCGGGATGTAGACCCCAGGAATATTGAGCAGAAAGGCCTGAGACGTGCTAGCCCAACCGGCCAGCAGCCATGCCAGTGCCAGGGCTGCCAGCCCGCTGCGAGTGAATCGAGGATTGGAGTGCTGTACTGACTTGTCCATTTGACTCATTGTCCCTGGGCCGCTTGGAGGGCCTTGATCACACTGTAGAGTTCTGCCTGTAGCTGTCGCAGGCTGAGGTCGCCTGCTGCATATGCCTGCAATGCCGGCTGTGCCTCCATGCCGACCAGGGCAAAGCCGATCAGGTCCAGGTTGTCCAATACCAGCCTGCCCACATTGCGGATGCGGAAGTTGTCGATGACACCTACGCCAACCGGCACGATACGACCCGCACTCTGATCCACCCCGACCATCACGACATAACCACCGTTCTCCGGCAGGTAGTCGAAGCTGTCACCCAGGGGTAGAGCGGCCAGATCCACATCAATATCACCCTCTATTCGTATGCCTCCCGGCTGTATCGAGTACATCCAGAAGGGCATCGCCATTGGGTCGACGGGGAAAGGCAGCTCGGTGAATGGCAGCATCTGGGCATGCACGTCGCCCTGCTGACGGCCATCAGGGAATTGCAGAGTCGCTCGGCTCAGATCCAGCTTGAGTTCGCCCTGCAAGAGACTGAACTGCTCACCGCCACGCATCGGCACGTACGGAAGTTCCGAACTGAGCTGTGGCAGTTGCAGGTAGCCAATTTCGTTGAGAACACCCTGTTGAAGGGTGATGGCTCGGCTGCTACCGCCGTACGTCTTGTTGGTCAAACCCGGATTGAGCTGCAACTGATAGCGCCCGCCCGTGATGTTTTTCTCCGCACTGTCACCAAAACCGAAGCTGAAACCGCCATCCCTATTGGTGCGAACGCTGCGTGCAAGCTCCTCGATGCGTACCTCGACATTCACGGCCGGCTGTCCCAGCTGATCCATTACGGTGCCTGTGACGAGGGTTGGCAGCGCACGGGTGTAGTAGCGCATACGATCGAGCTCTTCACCGGCATAGATCACCTCGACAGTGATCTCTGCTCCGTAGGCCAGATCCTTCTCGGGATAGAAGGCCACGACCTGACTGCCCGGCAGTTCCGCTAGCCTACCCGCTACCGGTCGGAAGTCCCGGTTGACGTCCACCAATTGATGCCCCTTGGCATTGATCTCGTCGGTACCGAGTTGGTCGAGGTCGACATAGGTCTTGCCATGCGCCGTCTCGAAGACCCTGACCTGCAACTGGGAAAGCTCTATGGCCTGATTGAAATACAGGCCGATGAAGCCGTTGGGCTCGACACCGCGCTCGCCATCTGCCGGGGCCATACGCTCGAGAGCCACTGGCACCTGCTCAGGGCTGACTACCCGGATGCTGCGGCTGCTCTGCGCGACCACGCGCTGGCTGGCGTCCTGCATTACTGCAAGCAGACGGTATTCACCACTGAGTGCCGGCACTTGCAGGGTTGCACTCTTCAGGGAGGTATCCCCGACCAGCAATGCGTCGTTCAACGTGTCACCACTTGATGACAGCAGGATCGCCCGTGGCACGAGCAACCCACTGAGATCCTCGATCCTGGCCGCAACCTGCAAGCTGATGGGCTGGCCAAGGTTGAGCAGCTCCGTACCCTCTGTCGGTAATACCCAGGCGATCGCGGCCCGGGCCGAAAGCTCCACCCCATATTCTCGGGTCAGGCGATTGCCGGCCTGATCACGTGCCTCCAGGGTCAGGGTCGTCGCCTGGCCAAGTGGCAGGCTCACCCTGGTGGCGAAGCGGAATTCGCCCGGCTGCGCGCCCGGCTGCAACGCCACATCGTTGCCATTGACCTGGAAGCTGGCGGGGTTGCTTTCACGCAAGGTGCCGCTGACCGGTAAAGGTTGCTCGCTGACGCGGTTCTCTGCCGGCAGCTCCACCAGCGGCTGGTCGAGGATGATCTGCGGAGCCTCCTTGTCCAGTTGCCAAGCCAGGTTCTGACGGGTTTCCTGACCACTGCGATCACGAGCCAGCAATTCGACACTGAACGACGTGCGACCAGCAGGCACGCTCAGCACCTCGCGCAGATCCAGAACCTGCTGGCCGACCTCACGCAGTGTCACAGCACGTCCGTTGACGCTGACCCGCTCCAGCCCGGCCTCGGCAAAGACCTGCCCCGTGAGCATGAAGCCCTCTGCCGGGAGCAGACTGCCATTGACCGGCGACAGATTGTCGAAGCGTGGCGGCTTGAAGCTTGCTTGAGGTGGCTGATAGGTAACCTGAACGGAACGCTGAATGCTGCGCTGCTCTACCCAGGCCTGAATCGACAAGGTATTCGATCCGGGCTGCAGTGAAATCGGCGCAGACTGGTAGGCAAACTCGGTCACCTGCGCAGTCGGCGTCAAGGTTGCAGCCTGGCCATTGACCAACACTTCCAGGCGTTGGGCCCGGTTGTCACTACGCAGAATGCCGCGCACCACCAGACTGTCACTTTGCAGGATCGCACCCTGCTGCGGGTAATCGATCCCGAGAGCGATGTCAGTCACCAGTGGCATGCGTTCGACGGTGCGCACCACCTGTGCGCTGTTACCCGCCTTGTCGTACGCCACCAGGGTCAGCAGGTTGCTGCCCTCCTGCACTGGGACACTTGCCCCCCAGGTGCCGCTCTGCAAGGTCACAGCAAATCGCACACCAGGATAGCGATCAGAGAGAAACTCCAGGCGATCGATGCCCGAACCAGTATCACGGGCAGTACCGGTGAAGCTGACGCTGTCCTCATTGACGCTGATCACCGCTGGTCCATTGATACTGATCTCGGGGGCCAGACGATCCGGGAAATCCGCAGCATCGTCCGGGTCAGTACCCGCTGCGATTTCATCCTCGTTGCTGACACCGTCGCCATCGCGGTCCGGATCAGCGTTATCGCCTATGCCGTCGCCGTCCAGGTCACGACTCTCATTGGGATCATCCGGGAAGACGTCCTGGTCGTTGGGCACACCGTCACCGTCGCGGTCGTCGTCCAACGCATCGGGAATGCCGTCACCATCCAGATCTGCCGGAACGCTAGCCGGATCGTCTGGGTTGGTACCCAGTTGCTCTTCGTACTCGTTGGAGATGCCATCGCCGTCGCGATCCGGATCGGCGTTATCGCCTATACCGTCGCCATCCAGGTCGCGGCTCTCGTTGGGATCATCCGGGAAGGCGTCCTGGTCGTTGGGCACACCGTCACCGTCGCGGTCGTCGTCCAGTGCATCGGGAATGCCGTCACCATCCAGATCTGCCGGCACGCTAGCCGGATCGTCTGGGTCAGTACCCAGTTGCTCTTCGTACTCGTTGGAGATGCCATCACCATCGCGATCCGGATCGGCGTTATCGCCTATACCGTCGCCATCCAGGTCGCGGCTCTCGTTGGGGTCATCAGGGAACGCATCCTGGTCGTTGGGCACACCGTCACCGTCGCGGTCGTCATCCAACGCATCGGGAATACCGTCGCCATCCAGATCGGACGGCACGCTGCTCGCGTCATCCGGGTCGGTGCCGAGCTGGATTTCATACTCGTTGGAGATGCCATCGCCGTCGCGATCCGGGTCGGCGTTATCGCCGATGCCGTCGCCGTCCAGGTCGCGGCTCTCATTGGGGTCGTCCGGGAAGGCGTCCTGGTCGTTGGGCACACCGTCGCCATCACGGTCATCGTCCAACGCATCGGGAATGCCGTCGCCATCCAGGTCGGCCGGCACGCTGCTCGCGTCATCCGGGTCGGTACCGAGCTGGATTTCGTATTCGTTGGAGATGCCATCGCCGTCACGATCCGGGTCGGCGTTGTCACCGATGCCGTCACCGTCTAGGTCGCGGCTCTCGTTGGGGTCATCCGGGAAGGCGTCCTGATCGTTAGGCACGCCGTCGCCATCGCGATCCGGATCGGCGTTGTCACCAATGCCGTCGCCGTCCAAGTCGCGGCTCTCGTTGGGGTCGTCCGGGAAGGCGTCCTGATCGTTGGGCACACCGTCACCGTCGCGGTCGTCGTCCAGTGCATCGGGAATGCCGTCACCATCCAGATCTGCCGGCACGCTAGCCGGATCGTCTGGGTTGGTACCCAGTTGCTCTTCGTACTCATTAGAGATGCCATCGCCGTCGCGATCCGGATCGGCGTTATCGCCTATACCGTCGCCATCCAGGTCGCGGCTCTCGTTGGGATCATCCGGGAAGGCGTCCTGGTCGTTGGGCACACCGTCACCGTCGCGGTCGTCGTCCAGTGCATCGGGAATGCCGTCACCATCCAGATCTGCCGGCACGCTAGCCGGATCGTCTGGGTCAGTACCCAGTTGCTCTTCGTACTCGTTGGAGATGCCATCACCATCGCGATCCGGATCGGCGTTATCGCCTATACCGTCGCCATCCAGGTCGCGGCTCTCGTTGGGGTCATCAGGGAACGCATCCTGGTCGTTGGGCACACCGTCACCGTCGCGGTCGTCATCCAACGCATCGGGAATACCGTCGCCATCCAGATCGGACGGCACGCTGCTCGCGTCATCCGGGTCGGTGCCGAGCTGGATTTCATACTCGTTGGAGATGCCATCGCCGTCGCGATCCGGGTCGGCGTTATCGCCGATGCCGTCGCCGTCCAGGTCGCGGCTCTCATTGGGGTCGTCCGGGAAGGCGTCCTGGTCGTTGGGCACACCGTCGCCATCACGGTCATCGTCCAACGCATCGGGAATGCCGTCGCCATCCAGGTCGGCCGGCACGCTGCTCGCGTCATCCGGGTCGGTACCGAGCTGGATTTCGTATTCGTTGGAGATGCCATCGCCGTCACGATCCGGGTCGGCGTTGTCACCGATGCCGTCACCGTCTAGATCGCGGCTCTCGTTGGGGTCATCCGGGAAGGCGTCCTGATCGTTGGGCACACCGTCGCCATCGCGATCGTCATCCAACGCGTCAGGAATGCCGTCACCATCCAAATCGGACGGCACGCTGGCAGGATCGTCAGGGTCAGTACCTAGCTGCTCTTCGTATTCGTTGGAGATGCCATCGCCATCGCGATCCGGATCAGCGTTGTCGCCAATGCCGTCGCCATCCAGGTCGCGGCTCTCATTGGGGTCATCCGGGAAGGCATCCAGGTCATTGGGCACGCCGTCGCCATCGCGGTCGTCGTCCAGGGCGTCGGGAATGCCGTCGCCATCCAGATCGGACGGCACACTAGCAGGGTCGTCCGGGTCGGTACCCAACTGGATTTCGTATTCGTTGGAGATGCCATCGCCATCACGGTCCGGATCGGCGTTATCACCAATGCCGTCGCCGTCCAGGTCGCGGCTCTCGTTGGGATCATCCGGGAACGCATCCTGATCGTTGGGCACACCGTCGCCGTCGCGGTCGTCGTCCAACGCATCGGGAATACCGTCGCCATCCAGATCTGCCGGCACGCTAGATGGGTCGTCCGGGTCAGTACCCAGTTGCTCTTCGTACTCGTTGGAGATGCCATCACCATCGCGATCCGGATCGGCATTATCGCCTATCCCGTCGCCATCCAGGTCGCGGCCCTCGTTGGGGTCATCCGGGAAAGCATCCTGATCGTTGGGCACGCCGTCGCCATCGCGGTCGTCGTCCAGCGCATCGGGAATGCCATCTCCATCCTGATCAGGCGGAACACTATTGGGGTCGTCCGGGTCGGTGCCCAGTTGCTCTTCATACTCGTTGGAGATGCCGTCGCCGTCGCGATCCGGGTCCTGGTTGTCACCGATACCATCACCATCCAGATCGCATAGCAGGCCGAAATCCACCTTGGCCAGGCCGAGTGGGTCATGGTGCGTACGCGCGAGGGTTTCCAAGGACACATTGCGTGCCACCGCTCCACCATAGAGAAGGGAGCCGTATTGTTGGATCAGGTTACCGCGGGCATAAACGAAGCCTGCCAGAGTCGCATTGGAGGCCAGGGTCACATTACCCTGAGCTAACACCAACATGCGCGAAGTATCACCCGGCTTTTCGTAACCAGTGGCGTTGATCCGCGCCTGCCACGGCAATTCAAAATTACCCAGAACGTGCAACCGTACTGTGCCGCCACCAGACGGCAGCAAACGAGCCTCGCTGCCCAAGGTTAGCTTTTCAACCCAGTAGTCACCCGGCGCCAGTTCCAACGTACCGCGGTACCCCACCTCGAGTTCCCGCAGACGGTAAACGCCTGATGAACCAAAACGCACGCTCGCCATCCCTCCAACACTCAGGCGTGCCCATTCCTTCCTGGTACCATCGAGCAGCGCATTGCCGGCGTATGGGATGTCCTGACGAAAACTGTCGGTAGTTTTCAGAAAGGTAGGCATCAGCGGTACGACCGCTGACGTTAACGCGGCTTGGCAATCCTGAGTACCGCAACTGCGGGTGGTGACAGAGAAACTGTTGTCGACCCGCATAGCGGGAAGATATGCCGAGGGCGCATCGCGCAACTGAGCATTGAAGGCAAAACTGATACGGCCATCGTCACCATAAGTCTGCAAGCCGTTGGCGAAAGCGGCTACACAGAGATTCGGTTGCGTGGAGGCTGGTGGTGTAGCCGGGACACTCTGGGCGTTACGAGGGTCGCTGCCCGCTACACGTTCGCGTTCGTCATCGAAACCATCACCGTCGGTATCTTCGTCGAACAAGTCGAGAATGCCGTCGCCATCGAGGTCACCGCGCTCCTGACATTGTGCGTTCCAACCAAGCGTGCCGATAGCGGCCATGTTGGTTTCGACCCTGGCCAATGTTCCTATATCAGCAGTGCGTGCGCTCAACGCGCCATTCAGTCGAGCGGCAGAAGTGGCTCGGTAGTCCCCACTGACATAGGCGAGGGCATTGACGATGCTGGAGGACTCTTGTGCAAGGTTACCGCGAACGAACAGTTGAAGTGCTTCAGCACGCCCGGATCCATCGTCGCCCCCGTTGATCCTGGCCTGAAACGGCACGGTGACGGAGTTTGCCACCATCACCTTCGCGGTACCGCCGGCGACCCGTAGCTGACTGTTCGATGCCATGTCTAGTTGGCCGATCCAGTAGCGACCGGGGGCGAGCGTCACCTTGGCGCCATAAGCCAGGCTCAAGCGCTGGATGTAATAAGCCTGATGGCGAGTGTTAAAGCTAAGTGTGGAGCCGGCATCCAACTCGATAGCGCGATAGCGATTGAGTTCGTTGCCACCGGCCTCGCCAACGCTCAGATAATTGACACGCAGGTCATGCTGAGCAGTCAAATTGGGGAATGCGAGGTTACCCAGGCTCGCAGCCGCCAGGCCACTTGCTTGGCAGTTCTGCGCACCGCAGCTAGGGGCACCCCAAGGATTCTGTACACGAACGGTATCAAGGAGCGTATTCGGGTTACCGAGCAACTGCCCGCCCCACTGGAAGGTGAGCGTGCCCGTCCCATGCGTTTGCAATCCGCCGCTAAATACCGCGCGGCATGTCTCGGCGGCCTGCGCGCTGCCGAGACATGCGCACAACACTGAAACCAGCGCCACCAGTAACTGGCGACACTTGCCCTCCCCCCGCGTTCCCATAGCTTTCCGTCCGCTTATATACAGGCTGCCCTGCCGCTTCCTTTAATCGCCAGCCACCGGCTGTGCACTAGGTAACTTGCTCGTCTAACGCGAGCTGTACTGCACTTTCACTTCCTTTAAAGCCTGAGCGCTGAGGCTTTTCACCGCCTGTTTGAGTGCCTGCGGCGCGAGTTTCTCGCGTATGGCTCCGCTTACTTCAGCCAGTGGTTTAGCAGGCAAATGCTGCTCATCAGTAACTCGCACCAACAACAATTGGTCATCGACGAGCAACGGGGCGATACCTCCTACCGGGGTCGACTCGACCAAGCCGCGTAACGGCTGCTGAAGCATCTCGGGTTTGAGGCGGTTCTGCCGGTACTCGAGCGGCTTTCCAGTTTCGCGCCAGGCAATCACCAGCGTCTGCCAGTCGCGCTCCTGAACCGACGGCCCGCTGAGCAAAGTGATCAGATCGCTACGTTGAGGCTCTTCCAATACCTGGTTACTGGAGATCGTCTCGAAGCTCCTCTCCACGCCCCCACCAAATTCGTCCGGGTGGCGATTGTAGTAATCAGCCACCTGCTCAGTGGTGACCGGCTCGGGCGTAGCGTGCGCCTCCAGATAATGGCGAACCAGCAATTCCTCACGATAGGCTTGCGCCTTCAGATCAAGCTGAGCATGTTCGGATGGCGACAGTTCTCGCTCGGCCAGCAACGCCATCGCTCTGCTGCTCACGAGGCTCTCGAGAATCTTGCGCTCCACTTCCGCGCTTGCGAACAAGGGCGCGGAGTCGCCAAGCGTACGCTCGATGGTCAGCTCCAGCTGATCGCGCGTAATGATGCTGTCATCCACCGTGGCCAGCGTTGCGGAAGGTTCGACTGGTGCACTTACCAAAGCCTGCCGGCTGTCCCCCTCACAGCCTGTGAGCAGCAAACCGGCAAATACACCGCAGAGCCCGTACTTAACCTTGCGCACGATCATCTTCGCTCTGGGCAGTCACCTTAGCGGCACTGTCACTCTTCTCGATCTTCGCCGCCTGCCTGAGTCGTTCCAGCTCGGCCTGCTTCGCTTCCTGACGGAGGCGATAACGAATATCACCGCTGACCGACTCGAACGGCTGCTTGATTACCTGCGGCCCCTCGATCACCTTGATCACATGGAAACCAAAAGGCGTCACGACCGGTTCTGAGAGCTCACCTGCCTTCATCGCAAACACCTTGTTGCTGAAGGTCGGGTCGATAGCGCCCTCCTGCAGCCATCCCAGGTCACCTGCCTGCTGGGCCGACAGTTGATCCTCGGAGTACTCCTTGGCCAGTAGGGCAAAGTCTTCCTGAGCGTTGGCCCGGGAATAGACTTCCTGAGCCTTGGTCAACAATGCCTGGCGCTCCGCTTCGCTCATCGCCTGGTGAGTGCGCAGCAGGATATGCGCCACATGAACTTTCTTCGCCTGGAACTGCTCGGGGTTGGTCGCATAGAAGTTACGCACAGCCTCGTCGGTTACCCGCTCGCGGAGAAACTCCTCGAAATAACGGCTGATCAGCATCTGCTTGCGGAACTCGGCGACCTCGGCTTCCACCTGCTCGATTGGCAGCAAGTTCTGCTCTTCGATTTGCCTGGCCAGCCCCTCGCGCTCCAGGTATTCGTCGAGCTCACGAGCGACCCATTCCGTATTCTGCACAGGCACACGCTTGAGTTTCAGGTAGGCGTCGAAACGCTCCTGAGAGATCGGCTTGCCATTGACTTCAGCAATCGGATCGCTGGAAGAATCGCAACCGACCAATAAAATGCTCAGCAGAGAGGCCGCCAAGGTGAGGCGCTGGTACTGCATCATTCAATCTCCACATTGTTAGTTTTACATTCCTTTATCGCGGCGTGCGATTTACAGGACATCCGCCAAAAACACCGTGACACATATCACAATTAATGCGGCGCTGCTGGCTCTGGCCAGACGGGCTCATTCTGAAAATCCTTGAACTTTACCGTGATGCCCGAAGCGTCCACCGGCATAGCCCCCAATCGAATAACCTCACCGGTGCGCATGTCGATAAAGCCCAGGTGGCGGCGACGCACACCATTCTCCCCGTCCTCGACAATCGCCAACAGTGCGTCGATCCAAGGCATGTCATCCATGGAAAGAATGCGTGGCTGTCCGGCAAAATCACTCGAAAAGTCGAGGGCAACCAATGGCTGCTGCTTCTCCCCCGAGATGCTGTAGTCGAAACGGATCAACTGGCAATCATTCAAGATTAGGGGTTCACCCTTCCATTTGGCCAAGCCAAAGCCGCATCCATCGCGAGCCGGCATCTGCAGCGCCGTCCAGCTACCCCAGCGACTAGTATTCACGTGGAGCGCCAAGCTCCGCTCCCCTGAATCGAGCGACATCGGGGTCTCGAGCTCAGGCTCCTCCTGGACGGTCTGATCCAGCAAATGCAAACTCATGAAATCCCGGCCGGCCAAGACATCGATCAGTTCACCATCTCGGAGATATACCTGATCCTCGCCCTGCTCAAGAGTGTCTGGATCGAATTCATACATTGCAGCGCTGTCATTTTCCGTTGCAGTGACTGCCATTCGCAAACGGTTATGAGCATCGAAATCCAACGCCCTGAAAGGTGCTTCGAACTCTCGAAGTTGCACAGGCTGGCCATCAAAACCGTTCAGTTTGACGAGTGTCGTAACCTCATTACCTTTCACGAAGTAGACGTCAAACTCTGGCATCGACATAGAGTCGTTCGGATCACTGCCCAAGCGCACCTCAATCTCATCGTCAAAGCGATCACCGTCGGTATCCCTCAGGTCCTTGCGAGTACCAGCCAGCTCCTCGGCGCTGTCACACAACTGATCGAGATCGGTATCGGCACACAACGTGAAGTTGACGATGCGCGAACGATCCTCGGCGATGATACCGCGCAGAACGTCCTCGCCCAGTGTGTCCAACACCTGCAGCGTACCGTTCGGGAGTGCACTGTGCTCGGCGGCCATGAAACTCATGACAACTCGGTGATCATTGGCAGGCACCTCAAACTCATAACCGACGCCCCATGAGTAGTAAGGATCAACGTAGAAGTCACCACTCAGCGCCTGCCGCCCTGTTTCGTCCGCAAAAACGTGCATGAGACTGACGGAGTCGTTGGCGTCATATCCCACTGACTTTTGCTGCACCCAACGATCTTCCGTAGTTAATTGGCCATCGCCGCTGGAGGTGCTCTGTTCGTGCCCATAAGGTGCATGGGCTGGCTTGGAAAGAAGCTCAGGCCGGGCCACCAGCGCTTTTTCAGTGATGTTGTAGAACTTGTCCAAAACCCTGACATAACTGCGCCCGTCGGCTGGCATATAGAGCTCTCGGCTCATCAGCAGACCAGGCTCGAACTCCTGCAAGGGCGCTCGCCAGATACGCCCCCCCTCGCCCGCGGCAAAACCGGACTGCTCGGACGGCCCCTGTTCACTTGATCCCTGCAATTGCAGCATCCGTTCCAACAGGTTCGAACCATCTGCGCGGTATAGATTGAGGTTGCCATTAGGCTGCACATCCGTCGAGATGCCTGTGTCAACGCTCATATAAACCCCGTAGCCGCTTGGCAGTTGCTCCACGTCGTCGCCAGCGGAGAGCGGGTCAGTCGAATCGACGAACAGTTCGTCGCCGTCACCTCGACCAGAACCATCCGTATCGAATCGCACGGGAGAAGTGCCCAATACCCTTACTTCGAACGCATCTGGCAAGGCATCGCCATCCGTATCTCGCTTGTAGGGATGGGTTCCGGCCTGCTGCTCCTGCAGGTTGGTCAGGCCGTCCTCATCCTCATCGCCGCTGGCCGTGGCGCCATCCAGTCCGTATCTGATCTCGAAAGCATCCGACAACTGATTGCCATTGCTGTCGACCAGCAACGGATTGGTTCCGTAGTTGTTGACCTCCACACCATCCGGCAAACCATCCCCGTCCGTGTCGGTCTTGAGCGGATCGGTACCCAGCGTCAATTCATAGGCGTCATCTAGCCCGTCACCGTCAGAGTCGCGAGCCATCGGGTCAGTCTTGTGCGTCCTGACTTCGTCATAGTCAGTCAGCCCGTCACCGTCGCTGTCTGCATTATGCGGGTCAGAACCTGCCTGCTGTTCCTCCAGGTTGCTCAGGCCGTCTTCATCGGAGTCTGCCGCAGCAATACCTGGCTCCGCGAACAGTGGATCGAACCCACTGTAGAGCTCGAAGCCATCCCACAACTGGTCGCCATCGGTATCTTCATTGTGTGGATCAGTCCCAAGCAGAAGCTCATTGGCATCAGACAGACCATCGCCATCACTGTCGGTACGACCAGGCAGACGACCGATCTCGACTCTGTAGCTTCCGCCGTCCAATGGCACATAGGAAAGGATCAGGCCTTTGATGCCGGACGGATTATAGAAGTACTGACCGATCCCCATGCCGTAGGGGATGACATAACCCTGCAGACGAGCGATGTCGACATCGAAGCTCAGCGCATCCCTGGCCGTCTGGAAGCTATGCCTGTTCGAATACCAATATTCGTTCTCGACTCCATGGAAGCGTTGTTCGATACGGCCATCACGGTGAAGGATGACCTGGATGGTCGTACCGGTAGCGTTTGCCGGGCCATAGCTGGGCATCCATTTCATCCAGGTCAGAACGAGCCGGTCATCCAGCTGATTGACATAGAAGCCGGAGTCTTCATCGCGCGGCGTCAGGGAGCCATAGGTGAAGGCCAGCAGCTCCACATCACCAACTCTCACCTTGAACGAATAGGGGTCGACATACACCTGCGAAGCGGGGAAGTTGAAGCCACTCGGCAGGTTCCAGTAACAACAGTTCGGATTCAATTGCCCCAGACTTTCGACAGCAGGAGGCAGGACGTAGCTGTCATCGACGCGAAGCTCGATATCGTCGATCTGATTGACGCCATAGTGTTCAAGGACGACGAATACCTGCTCGTCCAGTTCCACATCCAGAACCTGATGGTGGATATTCAGCGTCCACTCCGGGTTCTGCCGGCGATCCAGTCCGTCGAACACGAAGCGACCTTCGGCATCCGTGAGTTGGGCGTCAGTCATCGCTCTGGACAGTACAGGGCCCTCGCCATCCGTTGGTTGTCTTAGCGAGACACTGACACCCGCGACCGGTCGTCCGAGCTGATTGACCACCCGCCCAGTGATGCTGCTCAGCGGCACTGGCTCGACATCCAGCGAGAGCGTTTCCAAGCTGCTGTTGGCGTTGCTGTCCGTGGCACGCACTTCAAGCTGGGTCGTACCGACCTCTTCCGGCAACACCAGAGTGTGAGAGAAGGAGCCCGAAGTGTCGCGAGTAGTCAGCAGTACGCCATCTTGCCAAAGCTCCACGTTCCTCACGATACCGTCGTCCTGAACGCTGATATTCAGGGCCAGCGGCTCACCCGTATAAAAGGGGCCAACAGGCGGCTCGATCATTATGGTCGGCGGCGTCTGGTCGGGTGTTTTCGGCTCGCTGTCACGACCGTCCGGAATACCGTCATTGTCGTAATCCGGATTCAGCGGATCGAGACCCAGCGGAATCTCGTCTGCATCCGGCATACCGTCATTATCAGAGTCGACGAGCGTGCGCCAGTTGACGAGGTCACGCAGTTCTTCATTGGTCAGACCGTCCTCAGCGAAGTTGGGATCACTCAGTTCATCGAGAATACGTTTGGCCTCGATACGACTATGGTTCTGCACAGCAAAGTGCATAAGTATTTGACGTCCGCCCGCGGGCACCGTCAGGTTGTAAGTCACGTTATAGTTATTTTGACTGCCCGAAACCGCGCTTGGTTGGCTTAACGCCTCGAAGCCACCGAACAGGATACCGGTAGCCGGTCGCCCACTGAGGTCACTAGCATCATCGGTCAACAAATAGCGGTCATTGCTATCGAACTGTTGATCGCCCGACGACGTGGCGATAATGCTGCGATTACCTTCGTTATAGAAATTTCCGTTGACCCTGACCTGAACCGTCAAAGGCTGATTACTCGGGTTTTCGAATATCTCCATGAAGCGTGCATAGCTACGCTCGGCAGGCACGTATACCTTGCGCTGCACTCGAAGCCCACTCATTTGCCGAACAGGATAGGTCAACTCACGCCCGTCGAGGCGCAGCCAGTAACGCGCCGATTCACTGTTGGTGAAATTACTGCCTTGGACGGTGAGGTACTGGGCACTACTGAAGGCATTGTCGGTTCCATACTCAACGTTTCCGTAATAGGTATAGAAATCCCAACGATACTGGTTATTGAGAACCTTATTGTAGTTCCACTCACTACCTTCAAAAATCAGCTCACTCTGGGGAATCGGATTTACTGCGCGACGCCCTACACCAAGTAGTTTCAAGTCGCCGATATCCCCCAAATCGACAAGATCTTCCATCGATGTCAGCTGAATACGTTTCTTGGCCTGCATCTCCTGCGCACCGAACAACGTATTAGCGATCACATCAAACTCTCGCTCGATGGTGAACAGCGAAACACTGAAGCGCCCTTGTGCATCGGTATCGACTTTCGTGCCCAGCACATCGACCTCTACGCCGACCACTGGCTGATTCAGCGCATCCACCACCCTGCCGCTCAAACGGATTTCAGGTGTGTCATGGATAGCAACGCTGACCTCTGCCTCGGCAACGTTGCCATTGCTGTCGGTGACCCGCAGGCTCAGCCGGCTTCGAGCAGAGTCGGGCAGCAACACGGAGAAGGTCTGCTGGCCACCCTGAGAACGGGTTTCACGCAGCTCGCCGTCCTGGAACAGTTCGACTCGACGGATCAGTCCGTTATCCGAAATGTTCGCCGTGATCTCGAGGCTCTGTCCGGCATAGCGACGCTTCATCTCGAGCGGGACGATATCGACATGCGGTGCGGTGGTGTCCGGCACCAGGGGTTCGGCATCCTGCCCATCCGGAATACCATCACCATCGCTGTCGGGATTGTCGATATCCGTGCCCAGACGAATTTCGTCCGCATCACTGAGACCGTCTTCGTCCCGGTCATAGAAGGCGAAGAAGTTCACGACCTTGCCGGCCACATCGGCATCGAGATTATCCAGGCCCACGTCTCTCAGACGACGCAGCTTGTCGGCCATGACCAGCGCAGACTCGGTGGAGCCCTCCAGCGTGGCGAAGTGCATCACCACACGCCGCCCACCCGCAGGAACGCTGACCTGATATTCGGTTTCCCACAGGCGGCCATTCTGACTGGCACGACTTGTACCCTGGCGACGCTGGTCGTTACCGGCGAATACGTGCAGCAACACCGGACGAGTGGCCAAGGCCGTATCGCGCAGGGCAATGAAGTCGTCCGCAGTAGTCAGTTGCGCATCACCACTGCTGGTGACGACCGAAACCTGGCTGTCGTTCGACGCACCGTAGTAGGACTGCAAGCGAACGGTCGCCACCTGCTCCTGCGCAGTCGGATTGTCCAGAATCTCCAGGTAGCGTGCATAGGCACCGCCGACACTGGGCACCAGAACCCGGCGGCTGACGACCAGATTGTCCATGCGCCGAGCTTCGTAGTGGTACTCGCGACCATTGGCGCTGCTGGTCGCATGGTTGTACCAGTAATTGTAGGTATTGCCGTTGACGTATAGGCGGAATGCTCGATTGCTATTGATTGCGCTTCCGGTGCTCGAGTACCCATCGCCGTTTTCGGCGAAGGTAAAGGAACGATTGTTCTCATCGCTGACCGTGCGATAACCACCTATATTCGGGCGATCGTCACCGGCCAGTGTGGGGTCGGTACCATCCACGAAGCGTTCGTTGATATCACGACGACCACCCGCATCGGTGTCCGCCTTGAGTGGATCGCTCGCCGGCACTCCCTTCACTTCCCAGCCGTCCAGCAGCTCATCGCCATCGGTGTCGGCATTGCGCGGCAGAGTGCCGGCCAGGAACTCTTCCAGATTGGTCAGACCGTCGTTGTCGCTATCGTCCTGAGCACTGACGTTGAGCAGGTTGTGGTCGACCTCGAACTTGTCCGGCATACCATCATCGTCACTGTCCGTCTTCAACGGATCGGTGCCGTGGGAATAGATCTCGGCATAATCGTCGAGCCCATCTCCATCGCTGTCGGCGAGATCCGGTCGGGTGCCACGGTTGACCTCGTCGGCATCCAGCACACGATCCAGGTCGGTGTCACGGGTCAACGGGTTGGACAGGTACAACAGCACCTCGTCGCCATCGCTCAGACCGTCGCCATCGGTGTCCGCCACTCGCGGATGAGTACCGGCTTCCTGCTCCTGCAGGTTATCGAGACCATCGCCGTCGGTATCGATCTGGGCCTGCCCGTCAGCGACCAGAGGATCGAAGCCGTAGCGATGCTCGAAACCGTCGTACAGACCATCGCCGTCGCTATCGACATCGAGCGGATCGAGGCCCATCGGAACTTCATCGGCATCGGCAAGCCCATCCAGGTCGCTGTCGACCTGGGTTGGCCAGTTGGCGATGTCACGGTGTTCTTCAACGGTCAGGTACTGCTCTTCGAAGCTCGCCGCCGAGAGCATGTCCAGAACGCGCCTGGCCTCGGCCCGGTTCTGGTGCTGCACGGCATACTGCACTAGGACCTTACGGCTGCGCGGCGGCAGGACAACCGAGTATTTCACCTCGTAATAGCTGCCGTTGTAGGTCGCGGCGATCGGCTTCAGAGAGGCCTGCGCATCGCCAAACAGGATGCCTGCCGCCAATCGACCACCCGTCTCGCTGTCATCGTCGGTCAGCAGGTAGCCATCGGACTTGTCGAATACCAGATTGCCGGACGAAGTCGCCACGATTGGGCGCGAGTTGTAGAGGTATCCCGAAACGGTCACCGGTACCGTCACCGCCTGGTCGCCCGGGTTTTCGATCAGGCTCATGAAGCGTGCGTGGCTCTGTCCCGCAGGCACATAGACCTTGCGGCTGACCTGTACCGCCCCCATCTGCCGGACGGGGAAGGTCAGCTCACGGCCGAACAGGCGCACGAGATAATCGCTGGCGTTATAGGTCGAACCATTCACCAGCAGGTTCTGCGCGCCGCTGAAGGTATTGCTGGTGCCGTAATCGATGCCGCCGTTGCGATTGACGTCCCAGCGATAATTGTTCTGCAGAACCCGATTGAACGACTGCCCCTTCTCTTCGTAGGCCAGATGCCGCGCCTGAATAGGATCCACTGCACGACGCCCGCTGGTCGTCAGCACCAAATCACCCACATCAATCGAAGCGCCCCGCGGCATTTCGAATACCGGGCTCAGCGCACTCATGGGCTGGGCACCGAACAGTGCCGTGGCCTTGACCCTGGGGTCGAGCAGCAGGGTGGAGGTATTGGCCAGGAACCGGCCCTGGGCATCGGTCGTGGTCAACACCGATCCGCCGTTGCTGGAGACAGGCCCGCTATGGCCGAAGCCGATCTCGTCGACGAATGTCCAGTTGCCATTGGCCTTCAGCGTCACACGCACATGACGGCTGTTCAGGTTGAGCCCACCGATCTCCAGGGAGCGGCGGGGGCTCTGCGAGCTGCTGGAGTAGTTGTTGGCACTGCTCACCGGGACGACGAGGCTGCCCGCAGACACCCAGTTCCCCGCCACCTTGGTGAATACCTCGAGGGACGGCAGTACACGGTCTGTGGTCGAGGTCTGGGTCGAGCCGACCTTGAGCGTGTCGATGAAGACGGTACGCCCGAAGTCGAAGTCGATATTGATGGTCGGGGTATTGTTCCAGCCCAGCCATTCATAAGCGGTGCCCTGCCCCAGGTTGACGTTGTAACCCGCCACACCGGCCTGACCGTCGATCAGTTGGCCGCCCGTGAAATCACGGTATGACGAGCTGGGTGCCTGGTCGATGACATAGCTCACGGGCGCGACATTGCCATCACCGATCTCGTTGATGAGCGTGATTGCAGCGCCTTCCACCGGATTGCCTGCACGATCCACGACCCGACCCGTGATCTGGCTACCCACATCCGCAACCAGGCTGAAGCGCTGTACGCCGGTGCGTCGTTCATTTCCGTTGGTATCGCGCGCGCTGGCTTCTATCAGCAACTCGCTGCCTTGGTTGGGCACGACGATCGCATGCTCGTACGGGGCATCGGTACGCGCAGCAACTTGTATCCCGTTGACATAGAAGGTCACCGCAACTACTCGACCGTTATCACTGGCATTGGCTCGCAGGCGAACCTGCTGCCCATACACCAGGCTGGATCCGGCAGCAGGCGAGATCAGACTTACCTGAGGCAGCTCATGATCCTTCTCCAGAGGTTGGCTGTCTTCGCCATCGAGCAGACCATCCTTGTCCATGTCCGGGTCGAGCGGATCGAGCCCGGCCTGCACTTCCGCACCATCGCTCAGGCCATCGCCGTCAGTATCCGCGACTTTCGGATTGGTCAGGGTATTGAGCAGTTCCTGCTTATTGGTCAGGCCGTCGTTGTCATAGTCCTGATTGGCATCCGCCGCATAATTCGGGTTGAGAATGTCCGCGTAGGGTCCCTTGGTTTCGATGAAATCAGATAGACCATCGCCATCGGTATCGGCCAGATCCGGGCGGGTTCCATACACATAGATTTCTTCGTAGTCGCTGAGCCCATCATCATCACTGTCGGCCTTACGCGGATTAGCGTTTCGGGCAACCTCAACGTCATCTAGAACACGATCCAGATCGGTGTCTTCGCTCAGCGGATCACTGTTATACAGGTTGACTTCGTCACCATCGGACAAACCGTCGCCGTCACTGTCGACTTGCAGCGGATGTGTACCCAGCGCCTGCTCCTGAAGGTTGCTAAGACCATCACCATCGCTGTCGAGGTGCTGCTCGCCCGCCACCAGTGGATTGAAGCCGTACTTGACCTCAAATCCGTCGAGCAGCCCGTCGCCATCACGGTCGGCCTGGAAGGCACTGGTACCATGGGCGTACTCATAAATGTCCTTGAGTCCGTCGTTATCGCTGTCCTTGAGGGTCAGCTCGCGCATCATTACCAGCACGTTGGGCTGCAAAATGGTGAACAGCGGATCGCTGACACCCGGTCGCCAACTGCGTGTAGGCATGTAGCCGAAGAACACATGTCCCTTGCCAAACGGGTAGCGAATTGCGCTGACGCGCTTGTCGGCACGCTCACCACTAAAGGCCAGCGGCACGACATCTTCAGCCAATTGATCCAGCGGCAGGTAGCTATTGCTGTAATAGGTTCGGGTACGGTGCGGCCACCAGGAACCCGCCGGGCCCTCAGATATATCGGAGTAACGCTGATTGGGAATGATCTGGCGATTGGCTCCCGAGACGACCGATGCCGATGTCGGCAGCCCTGGGAGATCGACCAAAGGCCCGGTACTGGCGTTGTATTCCTCGTTGAACACCAACACGCCACCGTTCTCGACGAAGCTGAAAACCTTAGCCTTGTTGTTCGAATAGGATGTGCTGTTGTAGTTGTCCCGCGAACTATCGACCAGCAGCATGTCCACTTCAGAAAGGTCGAAGTTGGCCAGGTTGGTAATCGCGATTGGCAGATAACCAGCACGCTCGATGATCGTCTTTTGCGTAGCCTGACCCGAACCATAGGTGACGTTGAAATACCCCACCCGCACCTTCGGTGACTGCAGGGTGATCGTGCCCACATCGGTAGTACCACCCCAGACAGGCTCGAATTCCGCCGACATGCTGGTCACCGCTTCGTTACCCAGCAATCCATTGGCGATGACCGCGACCCTACCCGGTGCGACGGGCACACCTGTAATCACGAAGCTGCCGTCGCTCTGGGTCATGGCGACCAGTCCGTGGGTATCGACCTGGGCACCGGCGATCGGCTGGCCATTGCCATCGAGCACGCGGCCGATCACCGTGGTCAGCGGATCATCGACCAGGCTGAAGGTGTGCTCACCACTACTGCCGTGGTTGTTATTGGTATCGGTGGCAACCAGCTCCAGGCGCAGGCTGTCCGCCTCACTCGGCAGAGTCATGGTGTAGGTGAACGGCGCGCTTCCCAGCAGTGCCACTTGCGTGCCATTGAGACGCACCGCGACCCGGGTCACACGCCCGTTATCCTGCACGCTCGGCGTAACCGTCAGACGCAGCCCCTTGATCAGAGGCTGCCCAGGAGCAGGATGCAGCACTTGCACGACCGGTGCCTGGGTGTCCTTGACCAGTGGTTCGCTGTCCTCATCGTCGCGCAGGCCATCGCCATCGGTATCGGGATTCAGCGGATCGGTACCCAGCAGATCTACCTCCACACCGTCCTTGAGCGTATCGCCATCGGTATCCGGATTGTCTATGGCCGTACCAAGCTGGAACTCGCGGATATTGGTCAGGCCATCGTTGTCCTTGTCGAGCTGCCCGTCAGCCGCATCGCTCGGGTTGAGGCCCATCTGCAATTCCAGCTTGTCCGGTATACCGTCGCCGTCGGTATCGGCCTTCAGCGGCGAGGAGGCCGGAATATTGCTGACCTCGGCACCATCGGACAGGCCATCACCATCAGTGTCCGGGTTCAGTGGGTCGGTACCATGGGTGAGCACTTCGCTGCCGTCGGACAGGCCATCGCCATCGCTGTCGGCAACGCGCAATTTGGTGCCTAACTGCGCTTCCTGCAAGTTGCTCAGGCCGTCACCGTCGAAGTCTTCGGCACCGTCCTCGATACCATTGCCATCGGTATCTCGCAGTGTCGGATCGAGCCCCTGAGTTTCCAGCTCAAGCTTGTTGTTCAGACCATCGCCGTCGAAATCGCCCAACGGGTCGAAGACCTGGATCTGCAAGGCATTGCCGATCTGCACCGGCCTTGTCGGCGAGCCTGGCAGAACGCCGCCCAGATTCAGTGGCATTAGTGTGCCATCAGAGATCGGGCTATCCGGCAGTTCGAAGAATGACGGCACGGTGATGCGGCGTGCCGGGCTGTAGTACCAGTTGAAGCCCTGAGCCTGACCACCCAGTTCGGCCTGACCGTTGCTGACGTTTGGCCAGTAGAAGTCACTGTTACTGGCAATCAGCATCGGTACATTGTAGGTCTGCCCAGCCAGCAGCTTTACCGGGCCGCTCACGTTGAACACCGCATGCGGCGCACAAAAGCTCTCACCCTGCTCGCGCACCCCATCATTGCGCGCCACGCCGCGCAGCCCGGAGCCGCTGGTATCGAAACGGTAGCAACGGCCCAACGTCAGCGCCTGCTGCGGGGCGAAGATCAGGGTGCGGCCATCGGCGCTCAGGCTGGCGGTGCCGGCACGCAGCGTGTTGCCCTCGTAGAAACGGATCGCCTCACCACTGGCCAGTTGCACCGGCTCGTCGTATTCGAAGTAGGCGCGCAGCTGCGTACCCTCGCGCGCCTCGATCACGCTACGGACGATTTCCGGCGGTTGCAGGGTGAAGTTGATGCGCATGCGGCTGCTCAGATCCAGCTGCGGCAGGCCCTCTACCGGGCCGGACAAACTGATGGTCGACTCCTCGTAGACCTCGTTGCTGATCGCCAGCCAGGCCTGGCCCTTGACCAGATCGACACGGGCACCACCGGGCTGACCATTGATGGCCGCCGAGCCACTGGCGGCGACCTGCACGCTGAGATTGGCCGGCTGCCCTGCCAGTTGGCTGGTCGTGTTGCCGAAACGGTCCTGCAGCATCAATTGCAGACGCACATCCTGCTTGACGCCACGGTTGAGTACCTCGCCCTCGGCCTGAGCCACCCCCAGTTCGTTGAGCAGGCTGATCCGCGCAGGCTGCGCCGGCAGTACGGTCAGCGCGATCTGCGAATGGCAGCAGTTATTGGCGCCATTGGCGTTGTAGGTGTAGTGGATGCTGTTGCCGACACTGCTGACCGGCATGTTGAACTGGCCGACTTGCTGTCCGGCCTGCAAGCGCAGTTGTGTCTGGCCGTCCTTGAGCGTCACGCGCACACGCTCGACCGTCTGGCCATTGAGCGTGGTGCTGGCGATCTCGATACCCGGCGCCGGCTGAACATGGAAATCGGCTGTCGGCATGGTCAGTTCGAGTACTGTGCCCTGGTCATCGCTCACCGGGTTGGAGGCCTGGTCGCGGGCCTGCACGTTGAGCGTCATCGACTCACCTGCAGCGATCGGCGGCAGGTGACTGAGCAACAGATTGCGAGTCGGGCCGCTGGCGATCGACAGGTTCTTCTCGGCGCGGGCGATCTGGCTGAACTGCGGCAGGTCGGCCCAGAGCTGGTATTCACCCACGCTGCGGTCGGTATTGAGAGTCAGGCTGGAGTAGCCCTGGGCATCGCTGCTGACGGTAGCGATGTTCGACACGGCGCCGTTGCTCATGCGTTGCAGGCGCCATTGCACCGCCTGGTCGGGAACCGGACGGGAGGCAGCGTCCAGCACCTGTACGCGATAGATCGGGCTGTCCTGGACACGGGTCTGCTGCGGATTGTCGGACGGGCGCAGGTCATGGAAGCGCAGCAGGTTGGGCGCCTGGTTGAGTGCCACGGCGACATCGCGGCTGACACTCTGCCCCATGCGGTCGATCATCTCGATCTGCAAGCGGTACTGGTCATCAGGCTGAGTAACGTCCGGCAGCCGCAGATCACGGCTGTAACTGCCGTAGTTCAAGGTATCGGCGCAACGGAACTGGCCGGAACTCTCCTGCACGCAGTTGAACAGCTCCTGACGTGCCGCACCGTTGACCTGCAGAACCCGCACCAGCAACCCGGCGGTGTCATCGAGCGCATTCAGGTTGGCCAGTTGCAGTCGGACCTGGCCGCCGTAAACACCACGCGCCGGCAGGCTGACCTGCAGAGCCTGGGCACTGGGTGGCGTGTCGCGCAGCACCCTCACGGAGTGAGGCTGAGCCTCGCTGGTCTGGCCACGGCTGTCGGTCACTTTGACCCGCAATGGCAGGGTCAGACCGGCGGCCACCCGCTCGGTACGACGATCCTTGACCGTGAAGCTCTGCGCGTTCAGGCGTTTGCCGTCGAAGTCGTAGCGATCGGTGAAACCATTCCAGATGACCTCCACCGCCTTCACTGCCACATCATCCTCGGCCGTGAGGTGGATGACGAAGCTGCCCTGCTCGACCACTTCCGCCGGCGCGCTCAGGGACTCGATGACCGGATAGGCGTCGTCGATCACGGTGATCCGCAACTCGCGGCTGGTGGCGTTGCCGGCACTATCCAGCACTTCCAGGTTGTAGACCTGCTCGCCGAGGCTGACAGCGTTGTCCTGGTAGCTCAATTGGGCCTGGCCGAACGCCACGGCCACCACCTGGCCATTGCGCAGCAGAGTCGCCTTGTCCAGCGCCCCCTCATCGCTCATTTGCGCTTTCACCGTGAAGGGCGAACCACGCACCGCCGTGTTCGCCTCGGTGAAGATGGCAGGGCCTTCGTAGCTCAGGGTGGCATTGGGTGCCACGAGATCTTCATGACGGTAGAAGCGCGTCGGGCTGGATTCGGCCCGGTTGCCGAAGACATCCACGGCGCGGGCCTTGATGTAGTGGCCGGTATAGCTGCTGTCGAGAGACAGGTTGGCCTGATAGGGCGGGGCGTTGCGCAGAGCGATCCGCTGCCACGGGCCATCCTGGCTGGCGGCCACGAGAATCTCCACCTGGGCGATCGGCTGCTGGCTGTTGTCGATCTGTGCAACGACCGCCATCGGGCTCGGCAGCCAGGAGTGCTGCGGGGAGCTGAGCCTTACGCTGAAGGGGTTGGCTACGCTGTCACCAGCCTGCAGGTGCAGGTCGCGTGGCTGCGACTCGCGAACCACGCCATAGGCATCCTCGCTGCGCAGCGTGAGGCTGAAACTCTGGCCCTGCGGCAGGGAGGCGGGAAGGCGCAACGAGGCCGCACGCTGTGCCTGCCTGACCTCGCCGACGGCACGGCCGTTGATGGCGAAGGCGACGCCACGACGACCATCCTCGCCCTGTATCAGCAACAGGGGGGAGGCCTGCGACAGCACGGTACCGGACAACGGGGCGAATGGCGCCGCATCCGTGCTACCGACACCGAACGGCAGCTCGAATACGCGCACGCCTCGCGTGCCCAGGCCCACCGCCAGGCGATTGCCTTCGGCCGCCAGCGCGGTGCTGCGCTGCGGCAGAATCAGGGCGCTGCCGACAACCGGCTGCAGGCTGCCCGGATCCAGCGCAGACAGGCTATGGGTCTGCTCCGCACTCTGCTCGATCCACAGCAGGCCCAGCGCCCAGTAAAGTTGATTCACCGGCGCACCACCCAGTAGTTGTGTGCGCCGCTGAGTGTGCAAGTCGTAGCGCCAGGCACTGTCGCCGATCAGGTAGAACAGCTGCTCGCCGTTGAACACCAACTGGCGCACCTCGCCACCCAGCCCGCCGCTCAGCTCCTGAACAGCACGCGTGGTTTCGGCACTCAGGTCAACCCGGAAGACCCGGCCGCTGTCGCTGAGCACGACCGCCTGATAACCGTGGGCAACCACCTGACGCAGGTTTTCCTGATTGCTGATCGACAGCGAGCGCTTGCTGCTCAGGTCGTTCAGGGCCACCACATCCAACCCACCACCGCTGATTACGGCCAGGTGCTCGGCAGCCACCGCCATATCGGTAGCCGGTACGTTCTGCAACAGCGTCTGGGCAGCCAGTGTCGTGCGGTCGAGCGCCATCACCCGCTGCTGCTGATCCTGCAGCACGAACCAGTGGCTGCCACTGGCGGCGACGCGGCTGGCGGCAGTCGTGAAGGGCTGAACCGGATACAACGAGGACTGCCAGGCGCCACTGCCATCCTGTCTCAGTACCTGCGCACCGAAGTTGTCGGCCGCCAGGATCAGTTGCCCGTCACGCAGGGCCAACCCCTCGACCACACCATAGGTCGGCTGCGCGACCAGCTGGCTGTCGTACAAGGCCCGGTAGCCGGTGGCGCCACGCTGTGGCAGCAGGCTCAGCCCCTGGGCGCCGCCCAGCCAGAGCCGGCCAGACGCCCACTGGGCCTTGGACGGGGTGCCCACGGCAAACGGCCAGGTGGCTACGCGCTGGCGCGTGGCCAGATCGATCAGTTGCAGCCGATCCCTGGCCAGCGACAACAGTTGGCCAGGCAGCACGATCAGGCGCTCGGCGTTGCCAGCGAGTTCAACGAAATCGCCTTGCAGATTGCCAGCCAGACGCCACAGGCGATCCGTACTGTCCGCCAGGTAGATGCGCTCACCCTCTACGGCCAAGCCAAGCAAACCATCGCGCTCGAACCGGGCCCGGACATCACCGGCAGGGCTCAGCAGCAGCAGTTGCGAGCCGGTAAGCGCCAGGAAGCCATCGCGGTAGGCGTGCAGCTGGCGAACTTCGGCGCCAAGGCTCTGCACGGAAGCAGCATTGATCTGCCCGCCCTGCACGCTGAACCAATGCAGGTCACGACCGCTGGCAGCGAGGATACGATCGCCCTGTACTGCCAAATGATTGAGTGGAGCCGCCACCGCTATCTGACCGGCCACGCGCAGGCCGTCCTCGGGATCCAGCAGGGTCAGACCGAAGCCCTTGATGCTCAGCAACAGATAGCTCTGCATGTAGTCCAGCGCCGCGATATCGCCTGGCAGACGCAGCCTCGGCCCCTGGGCATCGAACAACTCGTTACCACGGCTGAACCAGTATCCGCCAACGCTCGGCAGCATGGCGTCGAAGGGCAGGCGCTCGGCGGCCTCCTGCAAACGCCAGGCTTCCCATACCGGGGCACTCCAGCGCTGTTCGTGGCGGTTGCCAAGATCGTCGCTCAGCACCGCGCGCACGCGCAGCTCCGCCAGGCCGGCAGGCAACTTCAGGCTGACCCGATCGGTGCCGCTGGCCAATAGCTGATCGGCGCCATCCAGAGCCTCCAGGGTCATCCGATAGTGGCTACCGTCCACACCGCCAAGGCGCAGTTCCACCAAGCTCTCGGCATAGAGCTGGCTCGGCAGACCGCTGAGCACCACCTGCGGCATCTGCTGCACCGGTGCCACGCGCAAGTTCAGTTGCTGCTCGCTGTACCGGAAGTCTCCGGCGAAGTAAGCACGCGCGCGCAGCACCAGGCTCTCCTGCACGCTGACCTGGGGCAGCCTCAGACTGAAACGACCTTGCTGGCCGGCAGCGAAGACCCTGGCCAATGGCTGGCCGTTGAAGCTGCGCAGTTCGACTTCGACCCAGGCCGGTGCTTCGCTGACCTGATAACCGAGCGACAGTGCGCTGCCTTCGGCGAATATCTGGTTGTTGCCAGCCCCGCTCAGCATCAAGGTGGCGCTCGGCTGGTTGGGTTTGCTGTACAGAGCCAGCTCACGCTGCCCGGCAGCGTCCTGCCACTGGTAACGCGCTTCGCCGCTGCCCGGCAACTCGATCCACTGGAAGCGCCGGTAGAGGCTGCCGACAGCGCTGACGACGGCGCCGTCGCGCTGCAGGCGCGCACCCTCTGCGCTGCTCTGCAGCGAGAAGTCGGCGCTCAACGGCAAGCGGGCACCCGCGCTGATGACCGCGGTATCGTCAGGCTCCAGTTGCGCGGCCTGCACGACAGCCGGAGGAACATCCAGGCGCAGGCTGCGCTCGTCGGCATGATCCTGTACCGAGAGATGAATCTCGCCCGCAGGATTTGCCAGCAGCCATGCACGGCCACTGGGGAAGTCGGTGCCCAGCCGGTCGTCCAGTTCACCCTGGTACCAGAGCGCCTGCGCCGCCAGGCTACGCCCCTCGCCATCACGGAAGGCGATATCGGCCAGGCCGAGAGCCGCTTCGCTGTCAGCTGGCAAGCCACCCACCAGCAGCCCGGCGGGCAGACGCCGTACCGTGGCGCTCAGTGCCTCACGGACAGGCGTGGAGACGCCCAGCGCTTCGACCACCAGCGCCTGGCCACCTTCATCACGCTGCAGGGAAGCCAGCTTGCCGGCAACGATGGCCAGGGTTTCGCGGGCACCGTCCAGCGCACCCAGTCGCTCGCGGTCGCGCCAGGCCTGCCAACTGTCGCCGTGGAGATTCTCGTGCACGCGCAGCCAGACCAGCTCGCCATCGAAGCGAGCCTCCGCCACTTGCCCCGTCACCGCCAGCGAACCGAGGCTCTCCAGGCGCCAGCCCTGCTCGCCATATTGCAGAGCATGGCGCTCGACACCCTCGGCGCCCCAGCTCACCAGTTGCGCGCCATTAAGGGCGAAGCCCGCACGGCCGTCCATCTCGAACCGGGCAACCCGCTCCAGAGCCGGCAGTGCACCTTCGCCAAGTTGCAACAGCTCCAGCGCGGCGTCGCTGAGCACAGCCAGGCGCTGGCCATCCACCTGCACCTGGCGGATATCACCTTCGATGCTCTGCCCCACCAGCTCGGCGAAACCGCCGGCATCCACCGCATACCCCGTCAGCAACTGGCCATGGCGCACGAACAACAACGAGCCGCTGCCACCGACCAGATCGCCGGCAATGCTGCGCTCCAGCGCTGGCTGCCAGGTTCCATCCTGCCAGGCCCAGAAGCGCAGGAAGTCATCGCCATCGCGGCGCACCTGGGCGACCAACCCGGTTCCCGTATGGAACAGCTGGAGCACACGACCGCTCTCACGGCTCTCCAGTTGTCCCTGCAAGGTATTGAGCCGGTAACCGTCGTCGCCTCGGTTCTCGACCCAGGCGAAACCATGTGGATTACCCGGCAACGCGGTCAGACTGCTGGCGCGATAACCTTTCTCGATGAGCTCGCGGCGGGTTTCGGCCTGCAGATAGGCCAGTTTGTCCAGGCTATAGGAGGCGACTTTCTCATGGCCGGAACGGTCGCGCAGGACGGTTTCCAGGCGCAATGCACTGCCCTCGGAGGCGCTATCGAGCACCTGGCGGGTCGCAGAGAACGCCAGGGTAGTGGGGGCCTCCACGTCACTCGGGTCGAACAGCTCGATGCGCGACTGGGCGCTGAAATCATCCATGTTCGCGGGCGCAGGCGCCTGCAGCCAGAGTTGCGTACCCGCCAGGAGGGTCTGCGCCGGTTGCAGGTCGAGGAGCGCTTGCTCATCGATGCCGTCGTCGGCACGCAGGTTGAGAATGCGCTGGCTGCTGATGGTCTGATCCTGCCAGGCCGCTTGCAGACGCAGCACCAGGATGCCGTCGCTGGTCACCTGAGGTACCGGTACCGACAATTCCTGGTATTCGTCGTCGTTAGCCGCACGGCTGATGGAAACAGGCGCCGGGTTGCCCGGATGCTGCGAATCGCCCGCGATGTCCAGGTGTAGCGTGGCCTGCGCCACCTGACGCATGCGCAGGCGCAGCGCCAGGGGCTCGCCGGCATGCACGACCAAGCCATCCGTCGGGCTGAGGATGCTCAGCTCCGGAGCGCCCTGCTTGCTGTCGTAGGGAAGCACGGTGATGGCCGCCGGCTCACTGATCAGGCCATTGAGATCAATCGCACGAGCGACGATATGCAGCGGCTGAGTGGCATCGGCAGGCACCTGGATCTGCAGACGTGTCGGGTCGGCCAGACGCTTGCATGCCTGGGCGTCGGCGAACGGGTCGCCGGTGCGGCTGTCGACGCAGGTCTCGACACGGTCGATGCCGTAGCGGTCATAGCTGCGCAGCACCACGTCAACGGTTTCGCCGCGCGGCACGAATTCGCCATTCAGCGGCGTGACGATCGAAAGCTGCGGCGGTGTCTGGTCGGCCAGCAGATCGTAGTGACCCTGGAAGTACAGGTAGTTGCTGCCAACCTGACCGAGACCGACGCGCAATTCGGTGACCAACGGATACGGAGCCTGTGGGCTGCCCGGCAGATCTCGCAGGCGCGGGTGACTCTGCTCCACGCTGACCAGGCCGCTGGCGCGGTCGAAGGTGGCCGGCACATAGAGGCCATCCTGCAGACGGACATGGGTATGGCTGACTTGATCGAGATCGCCCTCCAGCTCGAAACGCAAGCGGGCGGTGGTGCTTTCCTCCACCGGGCTCGGCAGGGTAGAGAACTGCCGCAACTGCAGGCTGGGCGCACTGACCTGCGCATCGAAGCGGCGCTCGCTGGTATTGGCACCATCACTGGCCCGCAGCAACAGGCTGAAGCCCTGATATTCACCTTGCAGATCCAGGCTGAAGCTCCGCTTGTCGATGGCGATCCAGTCGGTTCTGTAGGTCTTGCCACCGTCGCTGGACAGACGGTAGAAGAACTTCAACTGATCCGCTTCCCGCACATTGTCCACGGCGCTCACGGCGAAGCTGTAGCGGCTGCCCACTTTCAATTGAGTCGCGGAGGTCAGCGCCTGGTTGCCCGGCAGCAGGGTCACCTGCAGTGAATCGCTGCGCGGTGCCAGGCGATCCTCGGCCATGTAGACGGCTCGATAGCTGCCATTGGTCAGCCCGTCGCCAATGGCGAGGTTGCCGGCGGCGTCACGGATGCCATCCACGCGCACCTCGTAGTGCGCGTTCGCCTCCAGTTGGGCACCGCTGCGCAAGCGCAGTTCAAGGCGGTTGCCGAGACTGACCGGCGCGAGGAAACGCTCACTGACGTCCTGTGTCGGTTGCGACCGGGTCTCGTAGTCCTTGAAGACCTTGATCACGCTGAAACCGCCGGCCTGCAACGGCGAGCCAGACTCCAGGATCAGCGGATTGACGGCATCGAGCGTACGCACCACGCGCACCCTGGGCGCGGTGTCGTCAACCACAGTCAGCCACTGTGCGGGCGCGCTGTCGATCCGCTCGCCACTGGCTTCGCGCACAAGGCTAACCTGGTAGCGCCAGCCAGCCTGGCCGGGTGGCGTGACGAAGCTCAGGCCATCGGACTGCAAGGTAAAGTCGACGCGGTTCAGGGCGTTGGGCTGGATACCCTGCTCGACCGGGAACCAGTGCAAGCTGATGCCTTCCGAGAGCCCCTGCGCCTTGATCTGCACCGGTGTTCCGCCGCTGTCGCTGACGGTGGTGGGATCGGCCTTGGCAGACAGTACGCTGTCTATTACCAGCGGCTCCGACACGGCCAGAGCCGTGGGCAGCAGTTCCCGCTGCTGACCATGACGCGCCTGCACGCTGTAAAGGCCGGCCTGATCGAGTTGCAGGGTGAAACTCAGCTGATCCCCCTGATCGTTGACTCGCAGATGTTGACGGGTCAGCACGCGCTCGCCGATCTGCAACTCATCGATCAGTTGCAGCTGACGGCCCACCAGTCTGTAGTCGCGCATCTGCCCGGCGAGACTGCGGTTCGGCTGCAAGGCGTCCAGGCGAACCTGGGCTGCACCGAAGAAGTCGACGGCGTCCACCAGCCAGGGCAGGTCGAACTTCACGTCCGCGCCCTGCAACCAGTTGATGGGCGGCGTATCCACGCTCACGCGGTACAGGCCGGCAGGCTCGAAGGCGGCCTGCTGCACGCTGGTGCGCAGCTCGCTGCCCTGAACCTGCGAGTGGGTGGCGAGGGCCGTACCCGCCAGATCGCTCAGGCGGGCAGTCGCCGCCTGCCAGGCATAGGCCGGGCCGCTCAGGTGCAGGCTGACGGGTTCGTCGGCGGCGGCCAGGCTGTCCGGTGTCACGCTCCAGACGTTGCTCATCGGCAGGTGAGCACTGAAGTAGCTACCGTTGCTGCGCCACTCCAGCAGATTGCCATGCATTTCCAGCTGCTCGACGAGCGTACTCGCAGGCACTACGCCGACCAGGGTTCGCTCCAGTACATAGGGTGCGGACTGGTTCAAGTCGTAGACATGCAGCTCGGAGCCGACCCGCTGGGCCAGCAGTTCGCCCTGTACGGCGACCTGCGCAGTGGACAGACCGACCTCACCCAGCAGCGGCTCGCCACGGCCACGCAGCAGGGCGGCACGGTGCAGCAATTGCAGACTGCTGGCGCTCTGCAAGTAGACACGGCTGCCATCCAGCCACAGACGCTGCACCGCGCTCAGCGCATGCACATGGTTGCTCAGGCGCTGCTGCGGATCACGGGCGCTGCGCACTTCGAGGCGATCCTTGTACAGCAGGTAGATCGCGCGCCGATCCAGTTCGACATCGACCAGGTCCGCCGGTGTATCCAGTTCCAGCTCATGAAGTTCAGCGCCCTGCACCTGGCCATGGAACAGGCGATTACCGGCGCGGGCCAGCAACAGATCGCCCGCCAGTCTGACGCTCTCGTAGCCGATCCTGCGGCTGTTGGGTGGCGAGGCCAGCTTGCGTGGCGCATACAGATTGGCCAGATCGTAGAGATGAATCTGCGCGTTCTTGTCGAGAAGCGCGGCATATCCCTCGCCCAGGGCAATATCGAGCAACTCGACGGTGCTCTCCCACTTGGCCAGCAACTGCGGCGTGCTGCCGTCACGCAAGCTGAACAGGCGCAGATCGGTTCTGTTGCCGGTGAGCATGAGGTCGGCGTGACGACGGTACTGAGTGACGCCACTCAAACGGGACTCAGCCGGCAGGTCGATGCGCAGGCTGTTCTCCACGGCAACGTCGCTGGCGAAGCCCTGGTTGCTGAGCTCCACGCGCAGGGCGCCCAGTGTGTCATCCGGCGCCGTGAAACTGAGCAGATCGGCGCGTTCGAGGCGCACCTCGTGGAGCAGGCGACCATTGACCCGCACCTGGGTCGCCTCGCCGAAGCCGCGGCCTTGCAGGCCGATGGTCTGTCCCGCATTGAACACGAAGCGCTTGGCGTTCTCTGAAAGCACGCCGGAAGTGCGGTTGTACTGGCCGGACTTGTCGATCAGCGGGTCGGCGACATAAGTCAGTGCCGCCGCCTCGAAGACCTCCTGGCCACCCTGGAGCAGGCGCAGGCCGACCAGCAGGTTGCTGCTCGGCGAAGCGGCAAGCGCCGGTACGCGCAAGCGCAGCTCGTTCTCGTCACGATAGAGAATGTCGCTCGTCGGTACCCGCCGGCCGCCGATCTCCACGATCAGGTTCTCGCCGAAACCGCGACCACGCAGGATGGCCTCGCCACCACCGCGCCAGCTGGACTGGCGTGGGCTCAGGCTATCCAGTTGCGGCTGCGCCTCGCTGTCGGCGATGAAGCGGAAACGGTAGTCGTGCCCCAGGCTGCGTTTCTGCTGATCACGCAGCTCGCCTGACAGCACCACTTCGTACTGCTTGCCGGCGACCAGCGCGTTCGGCCGGATCACCAGACGACCGACACCCACCTGGGCAATCTGCGCCGCTACCGCCACACCGTCGAGACGCAACTGGATCAGTTGGCTGCCCTGGTCACGCAGTTGCTGGTTGTCCAGCAAGCGGTTGAATTGCACTTCGATGGCGCTGTCACGCGGCAGACGGCCTGCCGGGTGCGGCACTTGCGAGAGAATCGCCAGATTCTGGTAGACCAGCGTGTTCAGACTGCCGCCCAACTGGGTGGCAGAGGCCAGGTCGTCCAGCGGATTCTCCCTGGGTTCTCCGTTGACGAACACCAAGGAACTGCCGGCATAGAGTGCCTGGCTGCCCAGTGACAGGCTGGTGACATTGCCCAGCACGCTGAAGTAGTCGCGCAGGGTGATGCTCTCGTTTACCTGGCCGTTGAGCCATGGCGAGATGTCGAACAGTTGCACGTCGCCCTGGCCACCCGCCACATAGAGCGTCTGACCGGCCAACTGCAACTGGCCGGCGAAGAGGTCACCGCGGCTGACGAGGTAGGCCAGCTTGAGGTCAGTGATCGGGCTGGCACCGCTATCGCTGTCCAGAGCGAACAGTTGCACCGTGGCGCTGCTACCGCTGGAGACCAGCAAACGCTCCGGCAGTATCAGCAGGTCTTCGGGGCGGAAGTTGTTGCCAGCGGCGTCGCGAGTATTCACTCGGCGCTGGACGCGGTACTCGCCACTGGCCAGTTCGATCTCGACCAGTTGCCGCTGCTCGGGCAGGGTCAGCCATAGGCTGGAACCCGCCAGGCGCATACGGCCCGGTACGCCGCCAAGCTTGGCGTTGTCCAGCAGACCGAGGTCGATCAGCTTGAGTTCGTTGGTCAGGCGATAGATGCGAATGCCTTGCTGGTAGGCGACATAGACGAGACCGTCAGCGCTGGCCAGGGCGTTGACATCCGAGGGCAACTCCAGCTCGGTGATGCGTTCCGGTTCTGCCGGCAGCGTCAGGTCGAACTGGATCAGCTTGCGTGCACCCGCCACGAACAGCTGGTTATTCGCGATGGTCATGTCGACGAAGCCGCGCGGCGCCAGACTGGCTTCGTAGTGATAGTACTTTTCGCTCTCCAGGAACTTCTTGGTCAGGATGACCGGATGCACCGGATCGCTGATATCGGCCACGATCAGGCGAGCGTCCCTGCTGGTGATCCGCGACACGCGCCCCTGCTGGTCGAGTTTGTCAAAACTGCCGCCGGTAATGGCATAGAGCAGCTGCGAGTCGGCATTGTCGAAACGGGTGATGGCGGCAATCGGAGCCGCGACTTCAGGCGGCAGATTGACCGAGCCGGTGGGGATTCCGGTGTAGAAATAGTCCTGCGACGCCTCGCTGATCTCGCCCTGGAACAACAGGTTCTCGATGGTGACCTGGGCCTTGCCGAAACTTCCCGCTGGCGCACGCACTTCCAGACGATTGCTGCTGATGACCTTGAGATCCCCAGCCAGAGCACCAGCGAAACGTACCTTGGTGTGATGGTTGAAGCCACGGCCATAAAGGGTCACCAGGTTGCCCCCTTGGGGCGGACCGGTCTTCGGCTGCAGGTCGTCGATCTCGATCTGCGGCAAAATGGTGATCGCGCCCTGACGGATGTAGGCGAGGTTCTGGTCGAGGCGCTCGACCTTGACCGGAAGAGTCGCGCTAACACTGCCCAGTTGCAGGTCGGGCACCTGTACACGCAGTTCGCTGTCGCTCAGGCTGACGATCTGCTCCGACGCCAACCGGGTCTCGCCAAGCCACACGGCCAGCTGTTCGGCAGCCACACCGAAGCCCGAGCCGCGCACCAGCGCCAGTTCGCCGCCGGTCGCATGGAAGTAGTGCAGGCCAGCCACGCCGTCGACCTCACGCACCACCTGATCCACCTGCGGACGTACACCCACGCGCCGCTCCAACTGCAACACGAACGGCTGGCGCAGGGCATGCCCCTGCAGATCGAGCAGCGCCTGTCCGATCTCGATGCGCAGGCCGCCCTGGTAGCCACCCTTGAAACGCATCTCGATCAGCCCGCCGCGCAGCGTGTTGCTACCGGACAGCTCATAGAACTCCGCAGCCAATGGCTGACCTTCGCCGTCGAGTATGCGCACGGCCTCCGCCAGGTGGGCGGCATCGCTGTTAATCAGGTTGTTGAAGCTGACGCGAACCGGCTCGTTGACGCCGATCACCGCGCCGTTGCCTGGCGTGCTCGCAGCCACGGCGAGGTAGGGCTGGGTGTTGATCTCCACACCCTTGCCGTTGCCCTGCATGATCTGACCGCCCATGCCGAACAGCTCGCCACTGTTCTTCTGCCAGTAGATGGTCTCGTAGTGTCCCTGGGCATCGGCCTCCAGCAACAGATAGCTGGCACCCGTGGCGATGCTGATCAACCCCTGCTGCACTTGCAGGGACGGCAGGCTCAGGGCCGCGCTGATCGAAGCGGCCTCGACATGACCGCGCTCGACGGCCTGCACGCGGTAATCCAGTTGCTCGCCAAAGCCCTTGAAGTGCGCCAGATGCAATTGCTTGTCGCGCAGGAACAACACGTACAGTTCGCCGTTGAGCCACTGCACGTCCACCGGAGCACCCAGCAGATCGGCGCGCAGGCTGCCGTCGAAGGCGATGTTGGGCAATGGCGCCGGGGCACCCAGTTCGTTGCGCGCCAGCGGCAGGAAACGCACGTAACCGGTGCCCAGATCATTGGACGCCGCGACGGCCAGGACGCGCCGCTCGATTTCCACGGCAACGTCCAATGCCCGATGGTTCGGCAATGACAGGGTGGAGACCAGCAGCGGCTGACTGAGGTTGTTGATGTCGACCACGCTCACGCCACGACGGTCATTGGCCAGGTAGACCACCTTGTCCAGGACTTCCAGGCCCAGCACCGGATCGTCCAGACGCAACTGCGACAGGCGGATGGGCCGCTCCCACAGGCCGATGTCGTAGATTTCCAGGCCGGCCTGCATCAGGAAGCGGTTGCTGGCGCTGGCCGGCTGACCGGCCTTGACGCCGATGAACAGCAGATCGTCCACAGCCTGAGCCGCGCCGACCTGCATCGGCGGATAGTTCGGAAGCACGACGCCCAACCCCTTCGGCAGGGTGTAGGACAGCGAGCCGACCTTGATCTCGCGCGTGCTCGCCCCGCTGGGAATGCGCAGGAAGATGTCGTAGATGTCCGGATCGATGACCCCGGGCAGGGTGAAGGTGAAGGCCTTCTGTGTCCGCACGTCGTCCTGCAGGTCGATGGTGATGACGCCAGGCGCCTCGACCAGCGGACTGCGACCGGTATAGATCTCGGTGTCACCATGGCGGGCACGCAGCACCACACGGGTACCCGGCATGAGGCTGGCATGACTGGCAGTGATGGCCACCGTCTGACCACCCTGCTTGCCTGCGGAATCCGGCGTCACGCTGAACCTGACCTGCTCCAGCGGCTGCTCGTCACCGACCAGCAACGCCCCGAGGTGGTCATCGCGCAGGCCGCCATCATCGAGGCGCAGGTGCCACTGACCCGGACTTAGCGGCAGCAGGTCAAGGGCATGGGCAGCGATCTCCAGACGCTCGCTGCTGAGCCACTGGACTTCGACCGGGTACTGGTTGACGAAGGCCTTCACCGATGGCGAGAAGCCGGAACCCCGGATCACCACGGTGTCCTGCGCGCCGCGATGGAAGCTGGCGTTCTGCAGATGACTGATACGCGGCTGAGTGGCTCCGGCGGGGGCCATGCGGAAGTCGACCTGGAACGGAGCCCACAGTCCACTGCCACGCAGGTTGCGGGCCTCGTTCAGGCGCAAGCGCAGATGCGCGCCGGGCCTCGGTGCGAAACGCAGCGTAACACGGGTGGCCGATTGCCCGTCGCCGTCCAGCGCTTCGACGATCGGCGCCGCCAGCGACTGTTCATCGCCGTCGAGTTCGCTCAGGCGGATGGCGCCCTCGGCGCGCAGGGACTCCAGCGTGACCGGCTCGTTGAAGGTCAATTGCAGAGCCTGCTCCTCGGCGGGCAGCACACCGTCCTGGCGCACGCTGGCGTCCATCACCAGGGCACCGGGAAGCTCGAGCAGGGTCAGCCCCTGCTTGCCGGAGCCAGCCACCAGGCGGTTGTTGAAAAGATCCAGAGCCTCGATGCGTTCCTCGTTGCCCGCCGACACCACCTTCGGCTGCATCGGCTCGCGGATATCCACCACCACCACGCCGCTTTCCGCTGCCACGAATAGCAGACTGCCCGCCAGGTGCAATTTCACGCCACGACCGGTCGATGATTGCAGCGGCTGCCCCAGCTCCACACGCACGCGCTCAGCAGGCTGGTCGCGGTTGACGATTTCCAGGCCGCCGCCACCCAGCGCCACCAGCAGATAACGGCCGTAGACCAGGGCATCCCGAGGGTTGCCGGTAAAGGCGTAACTGCGGCGCTGGGCCGGGTCGAACAGGTTCAAGGTATTGATCGAGCCGGCATCGGCGTCAACGGCCTTGTCCAGCGACTCGCTCCAGCCCGGACACTGCGCCCAGGCGGCACTGCGGATGACACCACCACCCATCAGCCAGCCGTCGTCGAGCCGCAATAGTCCACTGCCCGGCAGACTGGCGGGTGCATCGACCTGCAGCGGGTCTTCGCCATCCTGATAGTTGAGTGCCAGCAGCCCCAGGGCGCCAGAGTCACCCAGCTTGTAGGTACACGTCTGGGCATCTGGCGGCTCGGCCTCCACCGACGCGGCTGCGGCGAACAGACCGGCACCCTGCTTGACCACACGGCTGATCGGTGTTCCCAGGTTCTCTTCGTGAATGACCTGCAATCCGTTCTGCTCGTCCAGATTCAGGCGAGCCACGCCACCCAGGCCACTGGCGACGTACAGGCGCTTGCGCCAGGTGCCCTCTTCCCATTCGCGGGTGGGGACGATCTGCAGGGAGTCGAAGCCAACCAGGAAATCCTGGGCACGCTGTACATCGAGAATGCGTTGTTCCTCAGCAGTGGGCTCCCAGGTTCCCGTACTGAGGAAGGCACGAGCAATGCGCTCGTTGATTTTCATTGCCTGTATCTTCAGGTCGATCCGGCGCGAATCGCTGGGCAGCGCAGGCGAGCCACCCACCAACTGCGGTTGACTGGGGTTCTGCACGGAGAAGGCCGCAGCACGGTAGTTCTCCGGTATCCAGCCGCCGATGGGCAGGGCCATCCTGCCGTAGCCTTCCACCATGTAGCCGCCGTTGGTCAATGCGACCCCGGTCTGCTGATCGATCCACAGATCGCTGGGGAAGATCAGTGCAGGATGCAGCGCGGAAAGCTTGCGCAACCCGTAGCCAAAGCTCTTGTCGCCGTTGAGACGTGACTGATTGCCGTAGCGGTCTTCGGCCAGCACCTCGACCCTGCCCGGCGCGCCACGCGGCGAGGTCACACGCATGCGGTTGCTCGACAGCACCTCGATACGTCCGACCGGCATGCCACCGAAGCGAACCTTGAGGCCGTCCATCACGCTGTTACCCGGCTCGAAACCATCGCCATACAGCGTCACGGACGTGTCACCACCGACCGGCCCCCAAGACGGCGTCAACCGATCCAGACGCACCGGCGCATCCACCAGCAGGGCGCCTTCCATTACAGTCTGCTGCACCACACCGTCACGCATCGTCGCCAGGGTCAGGTTGTACTGACCGACACGTGGCAGCGGCGGCACGCTGACCGTCAGCACGACCGGTGCAGTCTCGCTCTCGCGGACGGCGCTCTCGATCTGCACGGCCTGGTCGCCTACATAGAGGTGTACCAGCGCGAGATTCGCCGGCAGACCACGGGCGCTGACGGTGACCACGCTGGCCTGGTCGCGGGCGACGCGACGCGGCACGACGGCTTCGAGGGACAAGGCATCGAACCGACCACCGCGATATGTCAGGCCGACGCGCTGATCCTGCGCCAGACGTTGCAGAATCATGGGTTCCTTGCCGGGCAGGGGCTTGACCGAGGCAAGGCCCGCCTTGACCAGCAGGGTCAGCCGGTCTCCAGCCTGCAGGCTGGAGGCACTGGCGCCGTCGAGCTGCAGGCGTGCGTCATTGTTGATGATCTGCACGCTCGTCGACAGCGTCTCGCCCCGCGGGCCAAGCAGGCTGAAGTGCTGGAGGTTGCTCGGATACTGGTCGATCGCCTTGCTGAAGCGAGCCATCACTTGCAGGCTGCCGTCAGGCTGGCGGTCGAGGATGCCATTGCGCGGATCGACCATGTGCAGACGCAGCACCACGTCAGGCATCACCTGCAGGACACTGCCCTTGGCGTCGACACCGCCACCCAGCGCCGAGTAGGCATCCGCCACCACGCTCTCGACACTGCCGCCGGCCGGTGCGTTCATGCTGCGCCCCGGCTGCGGGCGCAACGGGTCAGTGACATCGATGGTCAGGATGCCCTTGCTGCCAAGGGCGACGTACAGCGTGTTGCCGTTGAAGTCGAGATCGTACACATAGCCGATGTCGTTGACCCGCGCGACCACGCGCGGCGCCGCCGGATCCTGTAGATCGACCACCGCAACGCCGCTGGCACCTGCCGCCACGTAGGCGAAGCGCCCCTGCAGAGCGACACGGGTGCCTGGCAGGTCGAGCTTGCCCAACTGACGCAGCCCCTGGGCCCCGTCCTGACGGAACACATAGAAACCGCCACTGCCATTGGCCTCGACGGTGGTCAGGCGGTTGCTCCTGAAGTTGAACTCGCCACCGACCGCCACCAGGATGCCTGCATCGCCGGCGGCAGCGTTCTCGGTCGCGACGTCCAGCAGAGGCTGACGAGGCTCGGCGGCAAGGCTTTCCACCAGATAAGTCTTGTTCGGCAGGAAGGAATCGACGATGCCGACGCCCTCTTCGCCCATGCCCAGCAATACCCTGGCATTGCGCACGCGCAGGCCCCGCGCCTGCTTGCTCGGCAGTTCCAGCGAGTGCAGCAGGGTGCTATTGGCCGGGTTCAACTGGTCGAAGGCCACGGTGAACAGACGTGCCTCGACGGGGGTGCCGCTGCCATCCAGGCGCACGCCCGTGATGTAGGCCCGGTCGCTGCCGCGCTCGAAGAAGGGCTCCACACCCACCGCGAGGAAACCGCTTGGCAGGGAAACCCTGGAGATGATGCGGTCGTCACGCCTGTCATTGTTCTTGTCGATCAGTTCCAGCAGCGCATCGGGATTGGCCGCCTGATCACCGGCATTTATTCCGTAGACCAGCACTCCTGCACTGCCTTGGGCGGCGAACAGGAAACTGCCCGTCGGATCCAGGGCCAGATCGTAGACCCGGCCCTGGTCGCGGATCAGCGCCTGTGGCGGCTGCTGGTAGGTAAAGGCCTGGCGCAGCACGCCTTGCTGACCGTTGCCGGTGAGCCTGACCTGTACGTCGACGGTACCGAGCGAACCAGGCGGCGTGACGACCTCAAGGGTCTCTGCATCGAGCACCTTGTAGTCCGCCGCCTCGCTGTCGCCGAACAGCACCGACATGGCACCAGGGTCACTGCGGAAGCCTTGCCCCTTGATCTGCACGCGGCTGCCACCGTTGAACGAACCCTGTGCCGGACTCAGGGTGCGCAGCAGCAGCGGCTCGACGAATTGCACGGCGCCGACCATCGACGCACGGCTGCCGTTTCCGGCAACGACCTGCAAGCTGGCAGGGCCCGGCAGGCTGGACGGAGCCTGGAGGCGGTAACGCACGCGCCCGTCGGCCAGGGTTTCCAGCGGCACGGCGTTCGCCACCTGGCCCGACAGGCTGAACAGCGGCTGGCCGCTGCTGCCGGACAACACCACATCCAGGTCACCGCCACTGATTTCAAGGGTGTTGGGCGTGACCCTGTCGATAGCCACCTGCGGGCCGGTCGCCAGACCGGTACGGAAGCGAATGTCGTGCTCCATCAGACCACGGGTACGGCGGCTGGACAGGTCACCCTTGAGCAGGATGCGATAGCCACTGGCAGCGACCAGCGCCTGCTCCGGCAACAGACGCAACACCCGCTGGTCAGCGCTGCGCTCGATGGCAAAGGGCACCTGCTCCGGCGCCTGACCGCTGTCGGCGTCGCGTTGCAGGCTCAGGTACTCGCGCAGGTCTTCATCGCTGAAGCGATTCAATGGCCGGGTAAAACGCAGCTCCAGCGCGCTGTCCAGCGGTACGCCTTCGCTGCGGTCACGCGGTACGCTGCCGACCAGTTCGAGGGTAAGCAGGTCGATCAGTGCCAGACGCGATATCAGGCCCGTGGAACCCTTGGTGTGCAGGCTCAGCACCCCTACACCCTGATCGGTAACCAGCAATGAAGAGCTGCTGCCGGACTTGGTCAGCAATCCGGAGGGTGAGCCCAGGCAGCGATGCGGCAACGCAAGCGCATCCAGCAGGCTGATGTTGTCCGGACGGCTGAAGTCGTAAAAGCCGAGGTAGCCTTCGGCCATCTTCTCGCAGTCCTCACCAATCACCGGAGCGACGGTCAGGTTGAGGCCGGTCGTGGCCATCAACGACATTCCACGACTGTTGCCGGGCACGCTGAAGCCGCCCGACTGGTAGGCGCCCACTTCACGCACATAGGCTGGACGGCTGGCGTCGTAGAGCCTGAGGTCGTCGCCGCTGGCATAACGGTAACCGTCGGCAGCGACTGCGGTGGAGAGGGCACGATGGGTCACCGCGCTGTCACCCAGTTGCGGCAGCGACGGCTTGCTCAGGTCGAACAGCACGCGGCGAGAACCGTTGATCACATGCAGGGTGTCGCCGACTACCGCGATGTCCTGCACGTTACTCAGAGCCAGAGACTGCCCGCTCACCGTCGCCTGAGTGATGCGGCGGATGACGCTCGGGCGCAGCGGGTCGGCGATACTGATTACGGCCACGCCTTCCTTGCGGCTGGCAGCCAGCGCCAGGCCCTGGTACACCACGACCTTTTCCACCACCTCGTTGAAGGGCAGCGGCAGGCTGAAGCGAACGCCGCGATCCTTGCCCGGCGGCTGTTCGGTCAGATCGTCCGGATCACGAATCTCGCGGTCATAGACCAGCAGCAGCGAGCGCCCTTCGTACTCGGTATCGATGAAGGGGAAACTGTAGCCACGTGCAGCAACATAGAGCTGCTTGTCAGCCAGCGCCATGGCACTCGGTTGCAGATCCTGGGGCAGGTTGTAGTAACCCAGGCCGTGGCGCGGAGCCGCCTGGCCTATCTGCGCCGGGTCATACTTGACAAGGCTGATCCAACCCGGCGCATAGAAGTGCTGGAGTTCCTCCACACTCGCCACGAGTTCGGGACGTGGCACACCAGCGCCCAGTTCGCCGCGTCCCAGCACGTAGATCATGCGCAGGTCGCTGTCGACGGCCAGATCGACGATATTGCCCGGAGGCAGTTTCAGCGGATCCGGAACATAGTCACTCAGTTGGCCGAGCTCAAGTTTGCGCAGTCGCTCTTCGATGGTCATGCGGGACATCGGTGGCTCACTCTCGAGCCCTCGATCCACCTGCAGTCGGCCGTAGAACAACGCATTGCGCTGCACATAGCGGCGCCCCAGCTCGTCGGACAGTTCGATGTCGATGAAGCCACGATAGCCGCCGCCTTCCTCGTCACGCATGTCAGGCACTACCCAGTGCATGCGCTCGCCACTGTACAGGCGCAGTTCGGCGGAGCCGACTTTGAAGGTCTTGGCGCTTTGCGGCTCGCCGCTCTTGTAGGCGGTCAGGGTCATGCCGGCATGGAAGCCTTTGCCGACCAGATCGACACGGTCGTTGCTGCCGCTCTGGCTGACGCGCACAACCGCTGGCGTCAGGTGCGAGATCGAAAGTTCATCGACGAACACGAAGCCGCCCAGCACCATGTCGTTCAGACCACTCTCGGTCTGCACCATTACGGTGGCCGGCCCCGGGTAGTTCGGCACGGTCTTCGCGTACAACGCCGTCAGGCCACTTTCCGCGTCCACCTCACGGCGCTCGATCACCAAGGGTTCACCGCCGACCAGCAGGCGCGGCTGGTCACCGAAATGGAAGCCACGGACGATGAGTTCGGTACCGCCACGCACGTCGCCGACATTGACGCAGGCACCGCGCTCGCGACTCTCGCGGGTACAGATGCTTTCGATGTCCGGGTACAACGCATCGGCCGGAGCCGTGTTGAAGCTGAACAGGTAGTCGGCCGCTAGCGGCTGACCGGTAACGGGTGCCAAGCCCTGCTTCAGGCGCACATAGTAGCGCTGGCGCGGTTGCAGGCTCTGGCCTTCCTTACGGGTCAGCTGGATGCGGCGCTTGGTGACGTCGCTGCCGCGCGCAGCAAAGGACAGTTCGAACTGCTCGGTGATGTCGCGACCGATCTGCGCATCGCCTTCGAGCACGCGTACGTGGTCGGCCAGTACCGTGCTGTCCGGCAACACGGCCGACAACTCGATCAGGATTGCCGGGAGCTGGGCGCTTACGTCGTTCTCTCCGTAACCTGGCGTGTGCTGCAATACGGTCAGCGCCGGCAGGTCGATCCGCCCGATGCCGCCCTTGCCGGCGGCTACCTGGATGCCTCCGCGCGCCAGGGTGACACCGCGCACGGCGAAATTGTCGGCAGTGGCATCACGTTGCAGCATGACTGGAACGCTGGCATCCAGGCCACTTTCCTCGACGCGGGCCAGATCGATGATCTGCACCAGACTCTGCGCCGGCTTGTCTTCCTGGTCGGAGAGCAGTTGGGTGACATAGGCCAGGTTGCCGGACAGATGCACGTCGTACAGACCGTCCGCCACCAGATCGGGGCGATGCGGTGCGACCTCGACGACCTGCACCAGGCGCGGCTGATCCGGCTCGCTGATGTCGATCCGCGACAAGCGCGCGCTATCGCCGTTGCCGGCCATGTCGGTGACGAACAGTTGGCTGCCGACCAAGTGCAGACGGTTGGCGATGCCGAGGGTGTCCAGACGCGCGACGATGGGCATCGCCGGCGTGCTGAGGTCGGCGACCACCACCCCCTCTTCCGAGGCGGCGATGTAAGCGTAGTGACCACGCACCTTGACATCGCGAGTGAAGCCGTTGGGCTTGATGTAGCCAACGTGGTAGGGCGCCGTCATGTTGCTCAGGTCGATCACCTGAACGCCGCCGTGACCGTTCGCCACCAGCGCCAGGTTGCCGCTGCGGGTCAAGCCATAGACATCCGGGTAAGGCATGTCGACCCGGCCCATCAGCAGGTATGGCAGACCGAACTGGCCATCGCCGTTCCTCTGCCCGAACAGCAGCAGCTCGCCTGCGTTGTTGTCCAGATAGAGCGCGCCGGTTCCCTCGCTCGGGCGATCCCCGCCGACCCAGTCCTTGCGGATCTCCTGCTCCATGCTGTTGATAAACGAGCACTCCGGAGTCGCTTGAGAGCACTGACCCGAGGCAACTCCAGACTTGCCGGCCAGGACGATGTTTTCGTCAGAGACCAGCTCACCGATGCTGCCGCTGAACATCTCGGCAGCCCCGTTGAGCAGCGGCGAATAGGCGAAGAAGTCGCCGCGCTGGTTGCTCTGCGTTTCGTCCACCGCATCCATGATAAAGATACCGGTGCGTGCCGGCGGCTGTGCCTTGGTCAATTCGTTATTGCCCAGCAGGCCCAGCCCCTGCTCGATGCGCAGCGGATCGACGCTCGACCAGGCGGCCAGCATGGCGCCACTGCGATCCAGAGAACGGTACTGATCCACGGCGGTGTAGTGCACGGACTTGGCCGCCGCCTCGGCACCCAGGCTGGGCATGATGAAACGCCGCTCGCTGATCGGCCAGCCCACCTCGTGATAGGTATCGCGGGTGACGGTGTGGTTGGGCGTGACCACCTTGGTAAGCACACGCAGGCGCTCGTTGCGCAGGCCGGTGCGGCGCAGTACGTCACCCTGGCTGAAGTCGGCCCAATAGACGAAATAGTGCTTGTCCGGCTGACTGACTGGGGTGTTGTCACCTGACGCACGGGAATCGTCGCGGAACAGCGTCAGTGGGTACTCGTCGGCCACCCGCCACTCACCGCTCTCGCTCTGATACTGGCGCTGCCAGAGCATGTTGACGTCCTGGATCGCGCCGCCCATATCCTCGATGGCGACCACCGCCCGCAGGCTCTCGCCCATGGTCAGCACATCCTTGTCGATCGGCGACAGCACCGAGAGACGCGGCACCACGGTATCTTCGAGGCGGCCGATACGCACTGTCTGCGATGCACCGGCCTGCCCCAACTGGTCATAGGCGATGGCCTGCACGGTGAAACCCTGCACGCCAGCCGGCGCCGGAATCAGGGCGCGATAGACGTGATCCTGCGCATAGCTGCCGCTCTGCTGGCCATAGCTCTGCTCGCTGCTGTACACCGGCAGGCCGTTGACATAGAAGGTGACGCGATCGATGCCGTCCGGCCCCAGATCGTCGAACGCCTCGACGAACACCTCGACATCCTCGCCGTCGATCACCACGCTGTTGTCGTTGTCCGGCTTGACGATACGTGCCTGCGGCGGCTGATCCGCCACGATGGTCAGGGCGTTCGGCAGATCCACCATGACCGAGTCGTAGCCATCCAGGTCGCGAGCCTGGGCACGGAAACGCAGCACCTGACCGACCCGCTCGTTCGGCACCTTGAAGTGGAACTGGTAGGGTGCCGAGGAATCCACGCCGAGTGGCTGGTACTGCGGCTGGGCGCCCGCCGGACCGATGGCGTAGAACAGCGAAACGTTCTGCACACCGACTTCCGGATCGCTGGCCTGCACCTGGACGACGACACCACGCCCCTCGGTCAGCTCGGTGGTCGGCCCCATGGCGAAACCGCGGGCATCGAGCAGACGGATTGCATTGACCTCCGGCGGCTGGTTGCGCCGCAGAGTGACGATGATGTTCTCGCGCGTTTCGTTGCCCGCGGCATCCCGCGCAACGATACGCAGTTGCATGGGCAGGGCGTCGGGCAGGTTGTCGCTGCGGCCTAGGTAGTCGCCGATTGCATTGAGCGGCAGGCTGCCGATGAACGGCGGGCTGATCAGCAGACGATCGAGCACGCGCTCCTCATCGGCATAGTTGCCGTCGCCATTGCGATCGACATAGAGCCCCAGCCCAACCGAGCCGACCCGGACGTTGTCGCTGACCTCCAGCTGATAGGGCAGGGTGCGTTTCTCCGCCACGCTGGCGCCGCTGGCCACGGGCAGCTTGACCACCATTTCCGGTGCCTTGACGTCCTTGAAGACCTTGACCCGTACGGGGCGTGCGGTGGACACGCTGCGCGGCGTGCCCAAGGCGCGCTGTTCGAGCACGCTGGCGGTCAGCAACAGATCGGTACCGGCCTGGCCGTAGGGAATCTCGATCAGGAATTCATAGGGGAAGACCATATCCGTGAAGCTGCGATCGCCACCCTTGAGACCGGCGACGTTGAGCACCACACGATCCACCCCAACATCATCTACGGCATTGACCTGAACCAGCATCAGCTGGCCTTCGTCGATTTCGCTGTTGTCTTTGGGGGTGCCGATCACGACGCTCGGCGCCTGATCCGGCACGATCTCGACTTCCAGGGTTTCCTCGGCGCGGTGGGCATCCAGGTCACCGTGGGCGACACCATAGGTATCAACCGCTTCCACGCTCAGGCGTACACGGTTCGCCTGCGGATTGGCCGGATCGAAGGCCGGCATCGGCACCGAGAAATTGTAGGGCGCGGCTCGCAGGCGCATTTCATACGGTGGCTGGCCATTGCCGTAGGTCACGCTCAGGTTCAGGTATTCGATGCCAACATCGTCGAAGGCCTTGGCATTCACGTACAACGGATTGCCTTCGACCACCCTGCCCCCCGGCAGCGGCTCGATCACATCCAGTACCGGGCGCTGGTCGACACGCACCGGATAGCTGACCTCGCGAACCACGCTGTTGGACGCATCGAACGCCTCGAGGCGAACCCAGACATCCACGCGGGTGACTTCGTCGTGGGTCAGAGCGAAGCCACCGAGAATCTGCTGCAAGCGGTCGACATGCAGCAGTTGACTGTATTCGGGGGTGTCGATGTTGAGCGTGGTGACCGGCTCGTAGTCATCAGAAGGGATGCCACTGATATCGCGCTGTAGGGTGAAGTCCTGCTTGACGTACGAACCGTCGCGCTTGAGCACCCCGTAGGCACGCGAGATCAGCAGACGGTTGACCTTGACGTTGTCATAGGCCTGAACTGTGAGGGTGAAGTCGCTGTCCTCGATGGCGCCAAAGCCAACCTGCGGGCGCTTGATCAATGCCTCCGGCTTGATGGTATCCGCAGCTACGTTGAACTCCCGCACGAACAGCCCGACCGCACCGTCGGAGTCGGTGATCTGCGCCGTCAGTTTGAGCGTCTCGTCGTGACGAATCAGACCCTGCGGCACTTCCAGCACGAAAGTCCGCTGCAGGGCATAGGGACTGCCCTTGCGGCCAAAGTCATCGGCGATCGATTCATCGTAGTTTGCCGCCAGACTATCGTGGATGCTGGCAAAAGCGGCATCCACCGCCTGATCGCCACCCGCGGCGACCGGCTCCTTCTGATCCAGCACCCTGAGCGGCACGCCGTTGGCGAACACCTTGAGCTTATCCGGAGACAGGAAGCGGTCGTCCGCCGCCACCAGCCCGACGCGGATGCGGAAGGTTCCGGCAGCGATGTCCTGATCCTTGGCCGGCGCCGTGATGCGTACTTCCGGAACCAGGTTGACCAACGGATGAACCAGCAGGGTTCGCTGACTGACATGCCCATAGGTGTCGGTCAGCTCGATCCGGTACTCGGTCGGCTCCGTCTGATCGAACAGAATCGCCGTCCTGTCATCAGCCTGTAGCAGGGGAGCAGTCGGGCAAGGTGCAGGAAAGGCTCGCTCGTAAACGACTGCCGCTACCGTACCGTCGCGCCTGAGGCGCAACACCCGGTAGGAGGCCAGCCCGGCATCGTCACGCAGGTGGGTGTCGAGCCTGAAGTGCTCGCGGGTACGCACCCAGAACTCGCCATAGTTCAGACGCGAAGGTTCGGTGATGACCTTCTTGTACTCGCTGCCGACCAGGTAGGTATTGAAGGCCTTGATGGTCAGCTCGGGCTTCTCGTTGGCTTGCAACGGGTAGACCAGGCTGTGCTCACTGCTCCGCCCGCTCCAGTCCTCGGCGATCAAGGTCAGTTCAAGCTCACCGCTCGCCTGGGTTCTGGGCAACCGGTAAGGCAGCACCCAGTTGCGCTGTCCGAAGTTCACACCGAGTTCGTGCACCGTGCGGCTGCGGTTCTCCAGCAGGCGCAGGCTCTTCAGCGCGCGACTATCGTCGTCGAACTCAACATTGAGATTGAACTGTTGCAGAGGCAGAGCGACCGTGCCCGCCACCGGACCGAGGACCTTCACGCTGGGTGCTCGTTCGTCCAGCGCCAACACCTGCTGCAACAGCGGTTGCAGCGCCAGTTCGCCACGCTCGGCGGAGAAGCGGTCGATCGCATGGCCGACCAGGCTCACGCTGCCGCTCTGAACCTCGGCGGGGATGGCCATCTGCACCGGTTGGGAGACTTCCACTGCGCTTCGGCGCCCGCTGTTGGCCACCTGGAGGAAAGCGGTCTCGCTGCCGCTCAGACCATCCTGCAACAGCAGATTCAGCTGGTAGCGACCGGGAACGCGCTTCTGCGTTGCGGTCTGCAAGTCGGCACCCATGGACTCCGTCAGGCTGAACTGCAACTCGCGGATAAAGCCCGGCACGCCACTGCGCGGCCGCAGTACCAGGCGCGTGGTGTGCTCCGTGACGAGCCCGCTCAACTCCAGCAGACCACCCGTGGCCTGCACCTCGCGGGCCTCCGGGCGTACCTGGCAGAGGTTGCGCGAGTAGCTTTCCGCCAGCCAGGTCATGGTCTGATTGCCAACCTTCAGCCGCTGCGGCTGGACAGATTCCTGGCCGCCCCTTACCGACAGACGATCACCGCGCACGGCCAGATAGGGTTTGTCGTTCAGCAGGATATCGCCCTGCCAACCTTGAGCTTCGGGGTAGGCAAAGCCGATTTCCGCCACGTTGCGCTGCGCCACCTCATCACGGGGTGATGCACCTCGCAACGCCCTGGGCGCCCCCAGGCCACGCAGCGAGCTGATTAGCAGCAGGTGTTCCTGGGCAACGTTGGCAGCGCTGGAGCTGTAATCGTCCTGTACCCGCAGCACGCCACGCAGCGGCTGACCGCGCATCTGCTGCTCGCCGGGGGCACTATCCTGCCAGCTCAGGCTGGGCGCCTGATCCTGATGGATCAGCAAACGGCGGGTCTGCTGACTTTCGTTGCCGAAGATATCCTGCGCCTTGATCACCAGAGTCAGGTCGATGGGCTCATCCTGCGGACGGTAGCGCTGGATATCGATGGCGATCGCCTGCTGCCCTGCCTGCGGTACGCTGAGCTGGGCGAGGCCCAGACCAGTGGCCTTGCTCAACACCTCATCGCGACCCTGCTCATCCAGCAGGCGCACCTCGTAGGAGGCCACCTCGGTCTCGTCCTGCAAGCTGAACTGCAAGCTCGCCGGCTGGCGCTCGAACAGCTTCTCGGCGGGTGCCTGAATGGTGATGCGCGGCCCGGTTTCGTCCGCCAGGACCTTGATATTGATAGCCGTGGAGCGGGTCTCGTTGACGCCACGGTCACGCGCGCGCAAGACCAGTTGCAGCGTCTGCCCGGCGTAACGACGGCTGAGCGTCACAGGCAGGCGCAGACGCGCCTCGAAATCGGTGAAGAAGCGCTCGCCAGCGATGATTGAGCCCAGCGTTCCGGGATTGGGAATGCGGATGATCTCGACGCGATCCTTGCGACTGAAGAGCTCCCAGGCCACGGCATGCTCTTCGCCGGTCTGCGGGTCGATCAGGAGCGCATCGACCGTCTCGATGAATCGGTTGTCACCAGCGGAACCCTGCACCTCGAAACTCTTGCCAGGCTCCAAACTGAAGTCGGTGACCGGCTTATTCACCTGCAGAGTCGGCGCCTCAGTGTCGTCGATGATCTCCAGCTCGAAAAGCGCCTCGGTGCTCTGGCCAGCGCTGTCGAACGCCCGAGCGCCCATGACGATTTCGGGCTCGGCCTTGGTCGGCACACGCAGCGCCGCACTCACATAGCCATCCGGGGACTTGTTCAGATCGCTTCCGGTGACCGTGCGCAATACCTGCGTCTGGCTGCCCCGGCGCTGGAAGAACTCGACCTTGGTCAGTTGCCGGTCGTCCCGCGCCAATACTTGCGCGGTGAAGGCCTCGCCCTCATACAGTCGAGCGCCCGGTGCAGGTGCGCGTACGCTGAGCTGGGGCGGCAGATCGCGGGAGATGTCGAAGCGCCAGAGCGTGGGCTGCGCCTCGTTGCCATACTGATCCTGACCACGCAGTTCGATCACCAGCTCATCGCCCTGCTCCGGCACCGTCAACTGGAAGCTCCCTTCGAAGCTGGCACTCTTGATGTCGGTCTGGCTGTACAGCGTCTGCCCGCCACTGCGCGCCTGCAGGGATACCAAGCGAGTGTCGTCGACCCCACGAACCTTCACCTGAACCAGATTGCCGACATAGAGCGGCGTACCCTGGATCGGCGAGATCACGGCCAGGCGAGGCCCAAGCGTGTCCGCCATGACCTCCAGCGGCAGCTCCTTGACGTCCCCGCGCTGGCCACCGTCGTCCACGGCGGCCACACGCAGACGGAGCTTGTGTTCCTGGTTGCCCAGGTTCATGGGTTTAAGGTCGATCACCAGCTTGTTGACGGTCTCCGGGCCCGGCGTCAGTCCCGCCTGCTGGTCGATGCGTCGCTCCCATAACGGAGCGGCGCCATTCTCCAGCCACAGACTGGCCTCCAGCGCATGCACGGCGCGGTCGTCACGCGCGACGACGTCCACTTCCAGGCTGTCCTGGCTGTACAGGCGGCTCTGCGCAGGGTGAAGAGCGCGCACTTCAGGCTTGCTGTCATCTTCGATGCCGATCAGAACCTGCAACTCGGAATCATTGCCGGTGCCATCGGTAGCCACAGCACGGATCGGATAGCGGTCATAGCGAACGCCATCGAGATGCCTGAAGGCGGGCGCCGCCACGACTTTTAGGGTAGAGAAGGCCTTGAGCGCGCCGGGGATCGCCTGCACCAGCAGATCACCGTCCGCGCTGCTCAGACGGTCGGTGAGGTTTCCGGTGAGGACGTAGCCGAGGCCGTCCTGCTTTTTCACACCGTAGAGATCCAAGCGTTCGACACCAACGTTGTCATAGCCCGTGAACTTGAGTACGAAGGTGCTGTTCTCGATCACCGGAGCCAGGTCGTCCCCCGCATCGCTGATGCTGATGCTCGGAGAAGCCAGATTGAGAACCGGATCTTCCTCGTCCTTGCCCAGCGTCACGTTGGCCACCGGGCTGCGCGTCAGTTGGCCGGCGCTGTCGATCGCCTCGGCGTGAACCGCCAGCGGCACCTCGTTCTCAATGCCGCTCGGCGCCTGATAGATCGTGGCGAACGGTGCTGTCAGGTCGCTGCCGACCAACTTGCCGTTTATGAAGAAGTCGACCCGACGCATCCCCAGGTCGTCGCTGGCGTTCGCCCGTAACTCGACCGGCTGCCCGGATACCAGGTGGCTGCCCTCGACGGGATAACTCAGCGATACCGTGGGTGCCTGATCGCCTTTGACCGGCAGCAGCAGGCGCTCGGAAAGATTGCTCTGCTGATGCAGATCGACAGCCTGCCCACGCAACTCCAGGGTTCGCCCTAGCCACTCGCTCTTGATCGGTAACTGGAAGGTCTGCCGCATGCTGCGCAGGCCGAACGAATTACCGTCGTATCCCTTCACCTGATGACGGAAGGATTGCACCTCCTCGCCATTGACCAGAAGGTAGATATCCGTACCACCGTCGAGGGTGTCATCGCTGACTTCTACGGTCACCGCAACCGTCTGCCCGACGGTGGCCAGACTGCCGACCGCTGGCTGGGTGATACGCACGATCGGCTTCTGGTTCTCGATGACCCTCAGCAGTTTCGCAGGGGCATCGGACACGCCCCCATTGCGCGTCCGGACACGCGCGGAAAGTCCGATGCTGGTTTCCCGCACCGCAATGTCGGGCACCTGCAGATCGACCTGCCACAGCTCATACAGCTCTTTTTTCTGCGGGTCGTTCGCCAGCGGACGCTGGTCGAGAATGGGAAAGAGCGTTTCACCGACCTTGCGTCCGTCCAGGAAGAATTCGACCTGGCTGATGCCACTCTGATAGTCAGCTCCCGGCAAAAGACCCAGTTTGACGCTGATCGTTGCGCGAACCCGACTGTTCTCAACAACTCGCTGAGCGTCTATCGGCGTCTCGAACACATACTCAGGAACCTGAGGCTTGCTTTGCGCTACCACCCGTACGACGCGTTCAGGCGAGCTCTGGCTCTTGCCCGCATCATCGTAGGCAACCGCATGAACGCGCAGGCTGCGCCCTTCCATTTCCTGCTCGACGGGAAGACTGAGCGCATAAGGCGGAGCCGGCCGACGACCAACCAATGCGCCATCCAGCCAGAACTCGACGCTCTTGACCGCGACATCGTCGCTCGCGTCAGCGACAAGGTTGAGCACCGAACCGACTTCAATGCTTGCCGGAGGCTGCATATCCACCACAGGAGGCGAATCCAACGCTACAACCAGCAAGCCTGCGCTGATCTCAGGATAGCGCTGCAACCGCGCCTGCAACCTCATCGGACTTTGCTCAGGAATCTGGGCCCTGGCCAGCAAAGCCGATGCATCATTCAACTCCAGTACCGTCTCGCCGCCCGCGGGTAACTGCAACTCAACGGTCAGACTATCCGCCAGTGGAGCCTCGCTGCCGTCGTCGAACACGGCCAGCAAGGGCGGTAGCGCCTCGAAGTTGTTCAGGCGCGTCAGAACGAAAGGAACATCGCTCTGCTGCCCCTCGAAGCGCAGTGCTTGAAGACGGCGATTGAAGTCAACCTTCACCGGCAGGCTTATCTCACTCAGCCCTGGGTAACTCAGATAAACGAAAACCGCCTCACCGGCGGTTTCCTGCAATGGATAGACAATACCCTCAGCGCTGACCCAGACCTTATCGGGATGAGAGGAGCGATAACTGACACCATGGCCCGCGCCCGTCAGAGGGGTTGGCCCACGGAACTCGAAGTCCACTTCGGGAATCAGTCGGGCCGACTGCAGGGCATCGCTGAACAACAGGCTGCCGGGCTGCACGCTGAACCCCAGCGCCTTCTCATCGACACTGTTGCCAGTGAAGCGAACGTCCGAATAGCTGCGTTGGTTGCCCGAGGCATCGACGGCAACGGCCTGCACCATGACCAGAGCGTTACGCGCCACCTCCTCGGCAGACAACGGGGGTTCGATACGCTGACGCAAGGTGAAGCTGCTTTGCCCGTCTACACGTGGGAACAACCGCTTTGCCTCGGACATGCGTAGGAACGCCTTGCTCTCGGCCTGACTGACGACGCCACCGGCTGCTCGCAGATCGGAGGCCCGCAGGCCCGTCAGGGCAACGCTCAGGTAGCTCAGATCAACGTCATCGGAGGCCTCGAAACTGGCAACCAGATACTGCCCACCCTCCGCCATCTCGATTGCCAACTGGCTGAGCTGGATCTGCGGAGAAAGACGTTCCAGCCGGAAAGATTCTGTGTAGTCCTGCTTGCTGCCGTCAGCAAAACCGAGCTTTACCGATGGCTGCAGAATATCGGTTTCCATGCGGAATTCGAACGAGCAACCGTGAGCGGACTCAGGATCGCGAAGCGAGTCGATGGGCAGGAACCGCTGACCACTGGCAACCACCTGAACCTCGGCCAGGTCTCGGCAGTCGTCTAGCGCAAGGATGTAGTCGGCGGAGTTGCCAGCACTCCCCAGGGGGGAAGCGGAGCGAATATCAATGCGAGGAGATGCGTGCACGACCGCAGGCAGCGCCATAAGCGCGGCGAGCAAGCAGGACAGACCAACATGGCGGCATCCGTGCAGCATATTCGATCAAAAGTTCCATTTAATTTACGCATGAAGGCAGAGCTAGCTGATAGACTCGACCTAGAATGGCACAATGCTATACACATCAGGTTATGCATTTCAATAGCTTTCAGCATAACCAAACTGAATAAAATGACCTGATGATGCGACTTGGCTATCGCAAATTTGAACCAGTTCACGCTTAGCTATCCGCAGGGTAGCCGACAATATCGCCGCGCCATCACAAGGACGAGTCAATGGCCAAGCTCATGCAAATACCCTCCTCCCCTCCAGCTACTAGCCTGGCCAAGGCTGGCGCGCTGTTACTCTTGTTATTAATGCTGGCCTCTCTGGCCTGGAAGGGTATGTCCTTCTGGGATGGACTACGCCCCCAGGAAAGCGCCGATGTCACGCAACTCCCGATACCCACAGTAAATCCGGATAAAACCACGACTCCAAGTCGCCTCCATGCGCTGTTCGGCTCACCCGATCAAGAGATTGCAATGAAAACAGTAGAACGCGTTCCGGAAAGCAATCTCAACCTGCAGGTCTCTGCCATTTTCTTCGGCACTGCACCAGCGCAGAGCACGGCCGTACTGGAAGATGGCAGTCAAACACTCATCCTGAAGCCGGGCGAGGAAGTACGTCCTGGTATTTCCATTGCTCAGATAGAAAGCAATAGAGTCACATTGAAGCGTAACGGCAAGTTAGAGCAGTTGAGTTTCCGTGGTTTCGGAGAAGGTGAAGCCACCAATCTGGAGAATCTGCCAATTGCGTCCACGGAAGCGCAACCCCAGGGCCAGATAAGCCAACCCTTACCCGTTCAGGTCACGGACGCAGCTCCTCCACCTACCGCATACCAACAATTCATCCAGCGCAAAATCGCGCAGAACCAGTAGTTGAGAGCTAGACGTGTCGATCCGAGCCCTGCCGTGCCTGCTGCTGTCTTTGTATATGCTGTTGTTACCTCTCCATGCCTCGGCGCAAGAGCAGAAGGCTCCACCTGAGAGCGGCGAAATCAAGATCAACATGCAAGAAACAAACATCCGCTCGTTCATCGAGTGGATCGCTAAAGCCACCGACAAGAACTTCATTATCGATCCGCGCGTCACTGGAAAGGTGACGGTAATTTCCAATGGGGCAATGACGCCGGAGGAAGCCTATCGCGTCTTCCTGTCAGTTCTTCAAGTACACGGTTTTTCTGCGATTGAGTCCGATAGCGCAGTCAAGGTAATTCCCGACGCCAACGCGAAACAGAGCGGAGTACCGCTGGTCGGAGATGATCAACCGAACGATGATCAGCAAGTAGTTCGCGTGATTCGTACACGGCACGTACCTGCAACCCAGCTAGTCAATATCTTGCGCCCCATGGTTCCCCAGGTTGGACACTTGGCCGCCTACCCTGACAGCAATGCCCTGATCATTTCAGATCGAGCGTCCAATATTAACCAGCTTCTGAAACTGATCACCGAAATCGATCAGGCCGGACAATTCGAGATTGACGTCATTCCACTGAAATTCGCAAATGCCAAAGAGATATCGGCCATGCTTGGCACCTTGGCCCCGTCTGGGGGAGGCCAGGAGGGCGCAGCAAAGACGAGCATAACGGTAGACGAGCGAACCAATAGCATTTTGATCTCCGGCGACCCCAGCAAACGCCAACAATTGCGGGATGTTCTCTTGCACTTGGACAAACCCGGAAACCTGATACGCGACACACAAGTCATTTACCTGCATTACCTGAAAGCCTCTGAACTGGCCCCCATATTGCAAAACATTGCCACCAGTCATCAGAAGCAAGACAAGGACGTGGGCATCAATAGCGCCGAAATATCCATTCAGGCCAATGACACTACCAATGCGCTGATCATGAGCGCGCCTCCCGCAATCATGGATACGATCGCGGGCGTGATAAAACGCTTGGACATCCGGCGCGCGCAAGTTCTGGTAGAAGCGGTCATCGTTGAAGTGTCGGCCAACAAGGTCAACGACCTGGGCGTGCAATGGAAAACATCCGAGGGCGCAATCGATGGAGACGGTGTATTCGGTGGTTTCAAGTCCTCGATGAAAGGCGGCTCCATCGACAGCTTTCCCGGATCGCCGATCAAGATGGACGCAGGACTCAGTCTCGGTTTCTACAGAAGTGGCTCTTTGCGCACGCTGATCAGGATGTTGTCGACGGACGATTCGATGAACATTCTTTCCACCCCCAACCTGGTAACGCTGGATAACGAAGAAGGCAAGATCGTCGTCGGCCAGAACGTCCCGTTCGTGACAGGCAGTTCAACCAGCGCCTCGAACCCGTCTACCAACCCGTTCCAGACCATCGAGCGCCAAGACGTTGGTATTACACTCAAGATCATGCCGCAGATCAATGAAGGGGACTCAGTCACTCTTAACGTATATCAAGAAATCTCTAGCGTCTCCAGCGACACCAGCGCTGCAGACATTGTGACCAATAAACGCTCCATCGAGACCCGCGTACTTATAAAAGATAACATGACGCTAGTATTAGGCGGACTAATTTCGGACGAAATGCGAGACTCCGGAGATCGAGTCCCGTTTTTCTCTAAAGTACCTATAATCGGCAAGCTTTTCCGTAGCGACCGCAAAGAGGTCAGCAAGAAAAACCTAATGGTCTTTATCAAGCCAACCATTATCTCGGACTTCGACCAAGCAGACCACCTTAGCGAAGGTAAATACAATTTCATTAGAGAACGACAACTTCGCTACGCCAATCAAGACTCCCCTGGGGGGGTGCCAGCACTTCCCGAAAAGGTGAATTCGCCGCAAAAAGAACTTAAGATCGAGAATACTGTAAAACTCGAATAGAATGCTTTATTAATTTCGCTCATTTTAAGACATGTACATTGCGAAAGTACACCAACAGGGACCGGCGCTATACCGCACCCCAAAACCTAGAAACAAGAAGACCGATAAAATTTTATAAAATAAAACTCACCAACTATTAGACCGGACATAGCACAAGCTATGTCCAGACCATTTATTAGTTTAAGAATATATATTAGCCTCTATGCTTGCCTAAGCGTGCAAGGTGCTCTCCAGCTTCTCAATCAGGAAGTCCAGCGGGCTGCGCCCTTCCAACCGTTTCTCGAAGACCTCATTACGGTGATAGGCGACCCAGGTATCGAGAGCCTGACGGTTGTTCTTCTCGTAGCCGGAGCCAAGGATGCAGACCAGCTCATTGCCATTGGGGCTCTCGAGGTAGTGGCTCATTGCAGAAGCCAAATGCTTCAAGTACTGGTGTTCACGAGCTTCCATCGCCGGATGCAGGTGCGTGACGTTGCTGCGCTTGATCAATTTCATGTGAGCACTCCTCAGGCTTTCAAATTGGCTTGGATAAGATTGTCGAAGGCGCTTCCGTCACGTCGGGTCAAGTTAGGCACGTAGCGCGAGTAGACACGGAATAGCATCTCGGTAGTTGTGTGGCCCATCTGCCGGGCGATCCATTCCGGGTTTTCGCCTGCAGCCAGCCAAAGGGTCGCAGCCGTATGGCGGGTCTGGTAAGGGCGTCGCCGGCGCAGCCCCAGATGACGCAGCAGCGGAAACCAAACCCTGTTGTTGATGTTGCGGTACGAAAAAGGCGTACCTTCCCGAGAACAGAAGACGAACTGACCACTCCCTGTCTTCTTCTGCTGATCGAGCAGGGCCTTGTACACCGGGCCAGACATTTCGATTTCGCGTTGCGAGCCGTCATTCTTCGTGTAGTCGAGCCGGCCACCGACCCAGGTTTCGCGGATAAGGATTTGCCGCCTCTGAAAGTCGACGAATTTCCACTGTAGGCCGTCAACTTCTCCCGTGCGCATCCCGGTGAAGAAGCGCACCGTGTAGTAGTTGCGGAAGTCCTCGCGCACGGCACCGAGAATCTGCAGCACTTCATCCAGAGTGAACGGCTCCACATCGGTCTTGGGAACCTTCAGCGATTTGATGTTGAGGTACGGTGAAGTAAACTCGAACCGGTCAGCCGCCTCACTAAGGATCATGCGCAATGGCGTCATGATGTGGTTGATTCGCGTCGCTGACAGAGCCTGCCCCTTCAGCCCGGGAACTTTGCCGAGTGCCGAGCGGAAGGACAGGATTTCTGCCTTGGTGATGGCGCTGACTTCTTGTCTGCCGAATGTTGGTAGCAGGTATTTATCAAGGGTCTGACGTACCGTCGTCGTATGTGTGTCGCGCCACTCCACACGCTTTTCGTCGAACCAGCGTTCGGCGAAGTCCCTAAACGGTGGAGTCTTCAGTATCGCGCAGCCAGCCTGCAGTCTTGCGAACTCCTGAACCTTGCTGCTTTGCGGAAAGTAAGTGGCATAGTCGAAGCTTCCCAGCGTGATTTCTGCCTCAATGCGCTCAAGGATTTTCTCCAGCTTTTTTCGGTTAGCTGGCGTATCAGGCAGCGTGGTCTGCTCACGGCAGCGCTTGTCCAGATAAGTGAAGTCGAAGAACAACTTCTCGTTGTCGGCACGGGCGCGAATCTTACCCATGGCAAATGCCTCCGCCGGCCATAGGTATCAAACTGGAGGTGCGGGAATGCTTCTGCATGTCCTTTTCGATGGCCTCCCAAATGAACAGGATCTTTCGACCACCAAACGGGCGGAAGTAATGGATGCCTTCGAGCAGTACCGAGTCCTTCAGGCGGTTACGGATGGTGCGCACGTCGTACTTCATACGCGTGGCCAGCTCCTCGGTGGTCAGATAGGTGTGAGACATAGCAATGCCCTCTCTGCTAAATTGAACGACAGCGGATTCTTATGAGCTTATGAGAACTCATAATGACCTCCTGCAGATCAATATAACGCTCATTTTGGGCTTTGCAAGCACAAAATGATCTCCTATAGATCATTTTTCTGGAGATTAAGATGGTCAAGTGCCATTTATCTCGCCTACTCGGTGAGCGGAAATTGAAGATAAGTGACGTGGTTAGGGACACGGGGATCAACCGCGGAACCCTCACGCGGCTCTATCACGAGACCGCGCAACGGGTGGAGCTCAAGGACTTGGAGACGATCTGCCAGTACCTGAACTGCCAGGTAGGGGATTTGCTGGAACTGCAGGATGATCCGGAGGGCTGAATGCCCTCCGGACTTTGTCAGCCACGGAAATGCCAGTCGATGGAGGCCATCAGCATCAAGTAGCGCAAGGCGGCGCCGGAGTGATGGTTCTGCCTTGCCTCACCCTTCAGCTCAAGCTTCGCCCTTATACCCAAATGTAGATTCGCTACATCGTTACTCTCCGGCGCGTGCTGACTGAACGACCGGCGAGTGCTCCCGAGTTGCTGACGCCAGTAGGACTTGGTCGTCTTCGGATTGTTAGCGTCGTAGACGATCAGCTCGATAGATCGAGCCGGAATACCTATAGCACTCAGCAGCCACAGATAGTCCTGTGCATGGTCCTCGTCACGGTTACGCTGGAATCGCAGCGTGGTTTCAGTCATCCAACAGCGCTCAACAAAATCATCAATCACGCGCTGGGCGCGTTCGCTGTCGGGGCCTTCGAGCAGGTCGTAGAGGCGCTGCGCATACTCGGTCACAGCCTCACGCCCACCATGCTTTGGAGGCGAGGGCAACAGCGACAGATACGACGAACCTTCTGCATACAGAGCAGGTTGCAGCCTGTGTTTAGGGCTTGCGCTGCTTACTCCCGGTCGCTGTTGCATATCGCGGATACAGCGTGCCCGCTCAAGCATCATTTCACGCGCCTCGGCAGAAAACTCGACCCAGTCGAGATTGACCGCTCGACCTGTCTGCTCGGCATATGAGGCATACGCCAGCATCGACTCGATAGCCAGAATTCGCCCAATCGCCCAGTTCTGCTCCACCTGTTCAGCCTGGCCTCGACTCGCCTTCTTCCGAGCACGCTTACGCTCCTTCAGGGGTCTAATACGACCGATGATGTCGAGTAGCACGCCGCACTCAGCTGAAATGCCTTCACGGGGCTCAGTGCTCATGGTGGGTTGGCTTACCTCGGCTATCTTGGCGACGTTTGCGGCGTTGAATATCCAGTTCTGGGGATTCCATTGCCACATCATTGCCATGATCTGAGGCAGGCTATGGACGTAGTGCAACAGTGTGGTTTTTGGGCTGCCGTGCCCGAGGATGGCACTGACAATATGGACGATTCGCCGGGTGGGGCCCTCTACAGGCAACATCGCCTTACGCAACCTGAGGTCATCTCTGAGCCAGCGAGTGGTAAGGGGCAGATCTTTGAAAATCAGCTCTGGTGATAGCGCATTCTGCGCACCCATCAACTTGAGCAAAAACCACGTGGCGCAGGAATGGCGCAGGTGATGGTAATGCAGGAACTCGGAACCCGTGACTGCTCGCATGCAGTCATGTAGAGCTGGGAACAGGCAGCTCTCGCTGACCCACTGAGTTCTCAGCTGTGGGATGCAGAACAGGAATTCCGACGTTGAATTTTGGCTTTCTTCCTGCTGCCGCTCTCGATACCAGTCGATCAGCAATGTGAGCTCATCGGGCTCAAGCAGCTCACGCAGCGGCAAACTCCGAACCGCATTCTGGGTTTTCAACCCACGCTGTGCATGGGGGCGAATGAGCAGGTCAACGGGCAGCTCTATTATGGCCTGTTCATCTTTAGATAGCCTGCGCATATGCGATTGCCGAGCTTGAATATGCGCGCACTCCGCTGCTGAAAATTCGGGCAGATGCAAATCACGTAGGCGAAGCTTTAGAGCCTCGTTACGCCGCAATCCCAACCGGAACCCCAAGATCAACAAAAGCCTCGCAGCCGTCACCAGACGTGGCGTTCGCAGCTCAAGCCCGCATGTGCCGAGCGCCTGCATAACCAATTGGTACTGCTCCTCGCTGATAATGCGAGCATCTACCCTGGTCACACCTTTGCCGATGCCTAGGATTGAGTAGGGGCTGATTGTCGGGTAGTTGTAACGACGCTGCAGAAACGTGTGAAACTCCTGGACTGCCTTGGCCAGGGTGCACCGTTTGCTATCTGTGGCCTGAGCATCCAGTGCGGATTCATACACAAGTTCGAGCGCGTCAATTTCGAGCTCGAAGATGCTTATGCCATCTAACCGAGAGGAAAGTGCTGCGCCTAGTACTTGGGTATATCGCTTTATCGTGCTTCGCCCAATACTGTGGCCGTATGCGGAGGCGCCACCCAGCATGTAGGCAAGCCAACTCTGGATTAGGCCGGGAAGTTCTCCATGAGACTCCGCTTGCAAAGGGCTCTCTATGGGCAGGTTGTCCCGGATCCGATCGCGCAGTTCCTCCAGCCATGCGGGTGGGTCAGGGTTATCCTCAGTTACATCCGAAACAGATTCATCGTCATAAGTCCCCGCAGGGTCCTCGAGATCATCTAGGCCGAGAATATTGCCCCAAGATGAGGGGCGCAGTGACTGCGAGACAAAACCCTTGCGGCATGCAAAATTCACCAGCACCTGCGGCAGCCGCAACTGCATTTGCATCCTTAGAAAATCAAACAGGTCGCTGGGATTCTCTGGATGATACTGTTCAGGTACCTCAACCTTCTTCAGGAATGCACAGACACAGCGCATGTGCCAATTTCTACGCTTTAGTTTGCCGGTGCTTTTTTGAACATCATCCACGCAGCGTATCAACAGAGCCAGCGTTGCCGGATCAGGGAACCACTGCCGAAATTCAGCGACGGCATTGCCGCGGATCGATAGCGGCAGACGTATCTCGGGAATTCCCGCTACCCACTCGATGCTGTCTGGCGTCGTACTGAGCATGGCATTCAGCTGAGCCACATCGAGCAATCCGCCGTTGTAGGCCGCACTCATTAGTAGCAGACCAATGCGCTCATCCGTGCTGAGCGCATCGATATCCAGTTTCAGACCCCGCTGCAGGGCGTGAATCAGTTGGCTGCTGCGTTGAATTCGCTCAGCCGTGTAGACGTCAGGATTGATCGGGTTTGCTGCACGCCTGACGGCAATGGCTATTCGTGCCAGCGGAAATCCTGGGATTTGGTCCCGAACTCGCTGAGTGATGCTGCGCAGTACGTTGCGCAACGTGTGATTTTTGCCGAGCTGTGCCTCCAGTTCGCGGACGTGTGTCGTCGAGATCCCGTATATGGCACATTCACCCAACAGCCATTTGCCGAACGCCGTACCGGACTTCTCGGCAATCGACTTCAGAAGCGCCCGCATCTCGGGCATCCATTCCGGCTCATGAGGCCGAGCCGACCAGATAACACTGCCCTGTTGATTGTTTAGACGGGGCAGGTTCATTCTGTCACCCACTGGCTGCTCAGAGCCGACCAGCCAAGCTCCCTGAGTAGTGGGGTAATCCACTCATCTAGAACCTTGGCGTATACCGCAGGGCAGAATGTCGAATAGGCGTCCTGAGGCTCCTCACCCCTGAGCCAGTGCCCCATGAACGCAGCCAGCGCTTCTGAAGGACAGCCCCGCTCTGTGAGTTCCGTGCGGATGAATTTCCGGTAGGCATTGACTCGATGCGTGGTGTAGCCAGATAACAGCCCCATCTGGTCGTAGATATTGCCCGGGGCAATCTCAGCGCGGCGCACTCCAGCCTGGCCAATCTGCAGGAAAAAACCCCGCGACCACTGATGATCCTCCTCATCCTGTGGCAGATAACCAATCAATTGTCGGCTGATAGAAGCGCAATGTGCGAAGTAGCTTGTTATTTGCCGCCTCAACATCGGCGGCATACAAATCAGCCGACTCATATGACGATTGTCAGAATCCTTGTCTGACAGCGCGCCCATGCCCAACACAGAATCAAACTCGTCGATGAGCATCAGAGGGTTGCGGACCGCCCTACAGGAAGTGACCAACATAAATATCTGCACTGTCCAGAGGGTGAAACAGTTGTGCCAAGCGACCATCTCGCTGAGACGCCCGTTCGCTCTCCTCCTCAAGACCCTGGCCATTGCACTGACATTGCTCGCAATGGTTGCAGGCAGCAGACAATGAGTTGCTCCCAACCCACCCTGTTGGTCTGGATTTAGGTTGACATGTTCATATGCGAGACCAGCACAGGCATAAATCTGCGTCAGCACTCTTACCAGTGAGGTGGTGTAAATTTTGCGAAGGTGACTGGCATCGAGCTGCAGGTAATAGCGCGCGGTTTGCGCCGAGGGAATTTCAACGCCAGACAGCATGGATGCTGCTGCTACGTCCTGAGTATCAGCGACTATCTGGTGGAACAAATAACTGCGCAATTTGGTTCGCGTATAGCGTCGATCCCCCCCACCCAATTCCAGCAGCAGCGCCCTGATCTCCGCGTCCAGCTGCTCAGCTTGATAATTGAATACCTGGTTGGCTGAGTGAGGAAATGCCCTGATCAGTTGCTTTACCAACTGGGCACTACCCGCTAGATCGGGCAAGAGAATTCGCAGCAACGATAGTCGGACACCAGAAGAGGCCTGCCAACGATCGTCGCCAGCCAAATCTGGGCGCTTAACTACCATACTGAACTGAGCCGAATCACCTAAGATCAATGCCAGACCATCGGCCTCATCTGTCTCATCATCAACGACGGATAACTGGACGACCTGCGTCATCGACTGCCCCAGCCATAGGTTGATATGCAGAGCAACAATCGCCTCCATTCGGAGCTGGATTCGAGCTGGGTCTTTTGTGCAGGACAGTTCTTGCAGGCACGAATGGAATAGATCGCTGGCGCCAAACAATAAACTCCGCAACTCCATCAGCGTTAGCTGGTTATATGAAAATGGCAGGAACTGTCGGCTGCGGACAATATGCGCCTCGACATTTTGTTGGCCTAGCAGATCGACAACATATGGCCGTTCACAGCCATCATCATCCAGTACCCAAATCTCGGTTGCTGGACTCATTTCTCCGGGCGCCAGATCACCCTCATCAGAGTCGGTATGCCCAACGATGATGTCGTAGTGACCTGGTAGCTGGTCAGGATCATCGGGATCCCCCAGCACAAATCCGCGAGCATCCTCACTAATGTAGTGGTTCAGCTCAGGTAAACTCTGCTTTTTACGCTTGCCTCTATGACCGCCTCCGCCGCCACCCACGCGTGGTAACTCACCGTTGCAGTAACGAACAAATCTGGTGATAGCAGCAAAACTATCGGCATTCTCTGATCTTGACTTACTAGGTAAAAAACCTCTGCAGCTCGCCACGAACTCCTCAGTGGTTCCCCAAATACTTAGCTCAGAAGGGATTGAGACGATTTGTAGTTTGCACAAATGGCCGATGGCTTTGTAAACATCATAACGCTGGTCTAGCAAGCGATTAGTAGCGGTTTTCTGAGATGCGACGAGCATCTGTGCGAGCAGCCGCTCATAGTTCTGTTTATTTTCGTGGTCTCTGAACATATGCAGGAACGTGGCGTATGGAAATCCGAATTTTTTTACGCCTTTATGTAAAACAGGATTGTTCGCCGCCCCTTTTTCTCCCAGCCAAAATTGCTCGCCTAGAAGTTCTCGGATATTTGGTTGACGGGCTAGCGATACGATCCATCCGCACGCCTCACGCCACACGACCACATCAGAATTCTCAAAACCAATCGGCATGCCAACATTACATGCGCGGAGCACTCGTAGAAGCTGATCAATCGAACGTGGCAAATCAATGAGCTCAGGATGAGCACCAAGCAGATTGAGAATTTCGCCGATAATCCGAGGTGACTGCCCCTTCTCCGAGGCGAGGAGCAACAGAGCCGAGTGCTTACTCATTTTTCCCACTCCCGCCCCTTAAGCGGTTTTACTCCGACCAGCCGAGATAGATGGGCGTGGCTGCGATATTCGTGAGGCCACTGCTCCGCTGCAGATTCTATATGCGTGTATAAGTCACGTACCTGTTGTGGCGTAATCTGAGCCAGGGCAGGTGCAACCAAGCGCTCGATCAGTACGAGTTGATAGGCGAACTCTTTGACTCGCACCTTCGGCCATTCAATGCACTGCACTGGTGTTTCTGGATCCATATGCGTCTTTAGCCATCGATATAGCGTCGTCTGGCCAATACAGAGCGCATCAGGAGCACTGATTACCAATGGGTAAATCGCATTAATGCGCGTGGCCAAAGCCCTTGGCATCAGGGCCTCATCCGGAACCGTTGCAGGGGCTAGATCCAAATCACGTTCAATACGAGAAAATTCGGGATGTACTCCATGGATGTCGCCTAATTTGATCGTCAACATAATTGCTCTCGCTAGTGGTCGGACTACTAGACAATGCGAGGCGCGAGCCCCCGATTAAGGGGGGAGTTGGACGGCGACGTAATTTTTTGTTCTCTATGTGGCGTGGTGTAACTGACCTATCTGCCAACGTCCGCTTTGGCGAATTCCGCGCATGCGCGGAAAATCGCCGAACACACTGCAACTATGCCATCAAGGAAAGCACTGAAATTTCCGCGCATGCGCGGGTTTAGCTAGCAGATGGGCTTCGCTGAAGGGCTCATTCAGCTAGCGCCACCCGCATCCATTTGGGCATATTGCAACCCAACAAGGTGGCCAGTTCTTCGGGGTGGAGTGCTGATTTAATCGCTTTGACGCACTCCGGAGTAGCGCCATCTTTACCGAGATAGTAGAGGGCACTGATAGCTACTCCAACCCTGGTTCCTGCGCACTGCATGACCATCGGAGCAGCATGCACGAGCCTGATCTCGGCCTTCTCTATAAACAGAGATCGACTGGGGCCGCTGGTGTAATAGATAGGCATGACCGGCATCTGTGTGCTTAGCCCGAATCGCCTCACTGCATCAGCACCGTGAATCTGTAGTTTCCAACGGCTCTGCCTGGCAATCACACTCAGCAAGCCCCAAGGCCCAGGGCGACGAACCCGGCTGGTGTATTGGCTGGTTTTCGGCCGCATGTAGATGCCACGGTACACGCGCACAAGCTCACCGCGGAGAACCAGTTGGGCGACTGCCTTGGAGATGGCCGAGCTTGAACCAAGCTCTGCAAGACACCTGATGCTGAAAGGCCTCCCCCTGCGCAGACGCTTAACACGCTGCGTGACGAGGTGAGATACCGACTGTTCAGAATGGGAGCGGGGCATCGCTATTGTGTCGAATCCAGCGAAGAGCAGAGCAATGGCTGGTGGAAGGTGATCACTCGTTGCCGGTATTCGACTTCAAGTGCTTCGTTTACCAGGCATTCCTCAAGGCGTCCCAGCGAGAAAACCTGGGCCGCAGAGGGATAGTGCCTGAGCAGGCTTTTCGCATAGCTGCGGATATCCTGCGGTAATCCCGTATGACGGGATAGCTCACGCAGGAATTCCTCGGTTTTGACAATGGCGCGGGTTCTTTCATAAGGAAGGGTCAATCTCGCTATCTCCTGGCCATAAACGTAAAGTCCCGGGCCGCTGGCTCGCCAGCGCCCGCCACCAAGCGCGCAGTTAGGATGCAAGGCCAACCAGTGTTTGCCGAGCAGAAAGCTGCAAAGCCTGCAGTCTTGGGAGATCCCATGCAGACCAATCCGGGTCAGTGTGCACGATCATGGCTGCGCTCCGTCTTGGCCTCCTGCCGTTCCATCCACTTGGCCAGGCCCCATATCGTGGTTCCCAGCGCCAGCAACAGCCAAAGCAACCATTGTGGTACTTGATATTGGGCGCTTAGCAAGATACCTGCACCACCGCAAAGCATCACCACGACAAACCATCTCATCAGCGTCTGCTCCCGATTACTTACGAGGCACACGTTAACTCGATGTTTCGCTGCGCTAACGCAGATGCTGCAAATTTCGTCAGATCCCAGGCTGGGAAATGAGGACGGCATGCTTGCAGGTATGAAGGCGCTGCTTTCCGTGCCCCGAGTCAGCTCGCCGTGGATGACAAGGATTGGGCCGCACGCTAACGGCTAGCTCAGATGAGGCGCCGGCAAAAGCGAAAAGAAGAAGAGGACGCACCGCTGGTCCAAGCACGAACTCCATAGAGCTCCTACTGCATAAAAATATTGACAGCAGCAGGAAGCTAGACGATATTTATTTCGCCATCATCTCAGTACGAGCTGTACGGAGAGAAAAATGAGGTGCGGCAGGTTGCAGCCTGCCGCGATTGCAATAACTGACCCGCTAGGAGAGCTAAAGCTATGAAACTGTACCAAATCGCCTATGACCTGCGTAAGCAGCGTAACTACCAAGGCCTGTATGACCGCATCAAAGCCTATGGCACTTGGTGCCATGCCCTGGAGTCCACCTGGATCATCGCCACGCAACAGTCTGCAGCCCAGGTTAGAGATAACCTCCGGTCCGCAATGGACGCTGACGACGGCCTTCTGGTGACCCGGCTGCAGGGAGACGCCGCCTGGTTTGGGCTGGACGCCGAAAAAACTCAGTGGCTACAAAATCAGTATCAGCGCTGCGAAGCCTGATGAACGCCTGCGCCAAGGATGGCGCTTCTACCCAGAGTTACTTATGCCAAACCCGTCATTCAAATTGAGCGATGTGGCCGATGTCCGTTCCGGATACACCTTCCGAGGCGCGTTGGAGCATGACCCTGCTGGTGATATCCGTGTTCTGCAGATCAAGGATCTGCGTCAAAGCTCGGCCATTGAGCCGGACACGCTAACGGCCGTCAGTTGGGATGCGCGTACCTCTCCGCCGCTGCTCCAATCAGGCGACATCGCGGTGATCGCCCGTGGCGATAACAACAAGGCTGCTCTCTTCACAGGGCAGCAGCCGGTTGTTGCCACCAGCCAGTTCTTTATTGTCAGCACAAAAAAACAGGACGTCTTACCCGAATACCTATGCTGGCTCATCAACCTGCCCCAAAGCCAGCGAAGCCTTGAGCGCAGCGGCAGTGCGATTCAGGCCATCAGCAAAGCGTCCTTGCTGGATATGAAGATTCCCCTTCCGCCACTCGCCACTCAGCAGAAGCTGATTGCTCTGCAAGCGCTATGGGACGAAGAGGATGAGCTGATCGCACGCCTGCAAACCAACAGAGAGCAAATGCTGCAAGGCATTTACCAGCACCTTATTAAGGATTGAACCATGAGCGACAAAGTAAACCAGGACGACATCAACAAGGCGCTGTGGGCTGCCTGCGACACCTTCCGCGGCACCATCAGTGCGGACACCTATAAAGATTTCATCCTCACCATGCTGTTCCTCAAGTACATCAGCGATGTCTGGCAGGACCACTACGACAGCTACAGGATGGAATACGGCGATGAGCCGGAACTGATCGAGGAGATGCTCAAGAACGAGCGCTTCGTGTTGCCGCGTAATGCCAGCTTCTATGCCCTTTACGATCGACGTCATGAGCCGGGCAATGGCGAGCGCATCGATCAGGCACTGCATGCCATTGAAGAAGCCAACGGCACCAAGCTCAAGGATGCCGGCAAGAGCGTATTCCAGGACATCTCCTTCAACACCGACAAGCTGGGCGAGGAGAAGCAGAAGAACACCATCCTGCGCCACCTGCTCGAAGACTTCGCCCGTGAAGAGCTCGACCTCAAACCATCCCGCGTCGGCAGCCTGGACGTGATCGGCAACGCCTACGAGTACCTGATCAAAAACTTCGCCGCCAGCGGCGGGCAGAAAGCTGGTGAGTTCTACACCCCACCGGAAGTTTCCGAGCTGATCGCCGAGCTGCTCGACCCGCAGCCGGGCGACAGCATCTGCGACCCGGCCTGCGGCTCGGCCTCGCTGCTGATGAAGTGCGGGCGCAAGGTGCGCGAGCACCACAATAGCAAGCAATACGCCCTCTACGGCCAGGAAGCCATCGGCTCCACTTGGTCGCTGGCGAAGATGAACATGTTTCTCCACGGCGAGGACAACCACAAGATTGAGTGGGGTGACACCCTGCGCAATCCCAAGCTGCTCGATACCAATGGCCAGCTACTGAAGTTCGACATCGTCACCGCTAACCCGCCGTTCTCGCTGGACAAGTGGGGCCATGACGAAGCCGAGCATGATCAGTTCGGACGATTCAAGCGCGGCATTCCTCCGAAAACCAAAGGTGACTTCGCCTTTATCCTGCACATGATCGAAACCCTGAAAGCCAAGACCGGGCGCATGGCGGTAATCGTGCCCCATGGAGTGCTGTTCCGCGGCTCCAGCGAGGGCAAGATCCGCCAGCAGTTAATCGAAGAAAACCTGCTGGATGCCGTGATCGGTCTGCCGGAAAAGCTCTTCTACGGCACCGGCATTCCTGCGGCGATCCTGGTTTTCAGCAAGGCCAAGACCAATGAGAACGTTCTGTTTATCGATGCAAGCCGAGACTTCAAGTCCGGCAAAAACCAAAACGTTCTGGGTGATGAACAGATCAACAATATCCTGATCACCTACCGTCATCGCATCAACTCGGATAAATACAGCCATCGCGCGAGCCTGCAGGAAATCCGCGATAACGATTACAATCTGAATATTCCTCGTTATGTGGATACCTTCGAGGCGGAAGAAGAAATCGATTTGCTGGCAGTCCGTGCCGAGCGCAAGCTACTCAAGGCGCAACTGGCCGAGTTGGAAGTGCAGATGGATGGGTACTTAAAGGAGCTGGGATATGGTGCCTAAAGGATGGAGCCTGGTAGAAGCTCAAGATATATGCACATCCATCTCAGTGGGTGTTGTTATAAAGCCATCACAATATTATGTTTCTGCCGAAAGCGGCGTTAAAGCTTTCCGATCAGCGAACGTGCGAGAAGGCTTTATTAATGACACAGACTGGGTTTATTTTTCCGAAGAGGGGCACAAGGCCAATAAAAAAAGCCATCTTAAAACGGGCGATGTTCTGATTGTCAGAAGCGGCCTGCCAGGCGTTGCATGTGTTGTCACGCCAGCATTTGAAGGGTTTAATGCAATTGATATTGTCATTGCCAGACCTAACCAAGATAAAGTTATCCCGGAGTATTTGTGCGCCTACACCAACTCCCATATAGGGAAATCACAAGTTCTTAACTTGCAGGGAGGGATGGCGCAAAAACATTTAAACGTTGGCGCATATCAAACCCTTAAGATCAAATTGCCACCGCTGCTTGAGCAAAAAGAAATATCAAGAATTATCGGCACTTGGGATAAAGCAATCACAACAACTGAAAAGTTGCTGAAAAACAGCCAGCAGCAAAAGAGAGCACTAATCCAAGAGCTTCTCGGAAGCCCAGAAAAAACCAAGAATAGAATACCGCAAAGGGAATTTAAGCACATATACGATATTGCTGATCGCATCCAAAGAAAGTCTGATGGGGGCGAGCACCCGGTGCTAACCATATCGTCCCTTAGTGGATTTGTTCGGCAGGACGAAAAATACAGCCGCTTTATGGCTGGCAAGAGCGTTGAGAACTACATCCTACTCAGGCGGGGAGAATTCGCTTACAACAAAGGCAACTCCAAGACCTATGAGTTTGGTTGCATATTTGATCTAGATTCTTTTGACGCTGGACTAGTGCCTCATGTGTATGTCTGCTTTAAGCTAAAGCCGGGTCTTAGCCACCGCTATTTCAAGTATCTATTTGAGGCTGACTACCTGAAGCCTCAGCTTGGCCAGCTGGTCAATACTGGTGTTCGCAACAATGGCCTGCTCAACATCAAGCCTAGTGAGTTCATGAACACTAAGGTTCCGGTGCCTTCTCTGGAGGAGCAAGAGCGGATTGCAGATATCCTGCATGTCGCCAGCAAGCAGATTATTGCGCTAGAGCAGAAGCTCGCTTGCCTAAAGCAGGAGAAAAAAGCCCTGATGCAGCAGCTACTTACCGGCAAGCGTAGAATCACTGTTGATGCCAAGGGGGCCATGTGAAGGATCGCACTATTAATTTTCGGCTGACCGATTGCGCTGGGCATGTAACGAATTTTCTAAGCTTGCGTTCCTTTCTGACGTTCTGTGAGGCAGAAGCAAGCTTTTGGAAGGAGCGTAAACAGATAGTCCAGGCCGATAGAAATAGCGCTAACCATACACATCTGAATGCAGGCGATGTATTCACCCGAGCGGCAGATACGATTCAGGGTTGGAAGGACAACATAGAGGTTTGGAGCGACGATGATCTAAGCCGTCAGCTACAGCAGCTTCAGCAAAGCTATTTTCAGCGATTACAGCGAGACTGGCTTTGGCGTGGTCATCCTTTTGTTGAGCCATTCGTCCAGTGCCTCAAAGAACATGGCGATAATACAGCTAATGCATTCTTGGACTTTTCGATTCGAAAATCCGTACAGAATATTAGCAATATCGAGCATTTCAAAGGCTACATGTATGCTTATGAATTTGCCAATCAGGACTCTCAAATAATAAAGCGCCGCCATGGTGAGAAATTGTCTCTTGGGCATCTGCGCACGCAGTTCGCCGACGCCCAAGACAAACTATTCACTGAGTTTGGCGAGCTGAAATCTGAAATTACAGATTGGGATACACAGAATAGGGCTTCTAGCAGCAGACTTGCTAAAGTACAAAAAGCATTAGGCCGCCGAAAGATAAAATCGCAATCCAATGCATTTGAACGACAATTAGCCGAATGGACTGAGAAAGTCACGACCCTTGAAAGCACTTATGAAGAAAAGCTGAAACTGAAAAAACCTGCCGAATATTGGGCAAAATCGGCGCGTAAGTATGGAATACAAGGCGGGCTTTGGACGCTAGCTATTGTTGCTTTGGTTATCGTCGCAGCGATCAATTTTCAAGAAATCTTTGTCACGTGGCTGCAAGGCCGCGAGACTCCCGTTCAGCTCAACACGATACAAGGGGTTATCCTTTTCGGTTCCCTTGCGGGTGTGTATGCGTTCTTGCTGAGGGTATTGTCGAGGCTGGCTTTTAGTTCGTTCCACCTTATGCGCGATGCCGAAGAGCGTGAGCAGCTAACCTACCTATATTTGTCACTCACTAACGAAGCAGAGATCGACAAGGAATCGAGAGATATTGTCTTGCAGGCCCTATTCAGCCGCAGCGAAACCGGCTTACTGGCGCAGGAGCATGGACCGACCATGCCCGGAGCATCAGAGATGCTGCGCTCAACGCTAAGAGGTAGAGGCCAATAACATGGATGCTAATGACCTGATCCTTTACACCAGTGACGACGGCGAAGCTCAACTAGTGCTCCGCGTACTGGATGGCCAAGTATGGCTGACGCAACTAGAAATGGCCGAGCTGTACCAAACCAGCAAACAGAACATCAGCTTGCATGTGCAGAACGTCCTCGCTGAGGGCGAATTGACAGAGGAGGCAACCGTCAAGGAAAACTTGACAGTTCAAGCCGAGGGCTCGCGCCAAGTCAGGCGCAACCTAGCGTACTACGCTCTCCCGATGATCATCGCCGTGGGCTACCGGGTGCGCTCAACTCGTGGCACCCAGTTTCGTCAGTGGGCCACCCGCACCTTGGGTGAGTACCTGCAGAAGGGCTTCGTGATGGACGACGCCCGATTGAAGGAGCCCCGCTGGGACTACTTCGATGAGCTGCTCAAGCGCATCCGTGACATACGAGCCTCGGAGAAGCGCTTCTACCAGAAGGTACGTGACCTCTTCACCCTGGCCGAGGATTACCGCGCCAATGAGCAGGACACCGCCCGCTTGTTTGCCGAAGTGCAGAACAAGCTGTTCTTCGCCGTTACCGGCCATACCGCCGCCGAGCTGATCGTGCAGCGCGCCGATGCCAGCGCACCCAATATGAACCTGCTTAGTTTCAAGGGCGACCGGGTGCGCAAGGCCGATGTTGTGGTGGCCAAGAACTACCTGAATGCCGAGGAACTAGACCAGCTCAATCGCTTGGTCGGCATGTTCCTCGACTTCGCCGAGCTGCGCGCCGAGCAGCGTAAGCACTTGATGCTCGCCGATTGGCGGCAATACATCGACAGCTTCATGGCCTTCAACGAGCAACCGCTACTGCGCACTGCTGGCAGCATCAGCCACGAGCAGATGAAACAAGTGGCACATGAGCGTTACGAGCAGTTCGACCAGCACCGCCGACAGGCCGAAGCCCTAGCCGCCGATGCTCAAGAGCTGGCAGAGCTTGAGCGTCTTGAAAAGCGCCTGAGCAGCCAAAAAAAGAAACGCTGATCGCTCGCGAGTCGCCACTGCGTGTGCCCCGGAAGAAGAAGAAGGAATTACCCAGTGACCCCTGCCCCAAAATTTCAGGAAGAATACAGCGCAAAGCTTCCGGCGCTGGCACTTCTGTGCAATCTCGGTTGGGAGTTCCTCTCACCCGAACAGGCGCTGTCCGCACGAGCGGGGAAGAGCGATGAGGTCGTTCTCCGCGATGTTCTGCGCCAGCAACTGGCTAAGCGTCGCTTCCTGTTCGGTGGGAATGAGTATCCACTTTCGCCCAAGGCAATCGACAATCTGGTCAACGAAGTCTGTAGCCCTGCACTCAATGAAGGATTGATGGCTGCAAACGAACGGCTCTATAACCATCTGCTGTATGGCATCTCGGTGACGGAGTTCGTGGATGGTAAAAAGGCCAGCCCAACCGTGGCGCTGATCGACTGGCACAATCCAGCCAACAACAGTTTTATCTTCACTGAAGAATTTCGCGTGCTACGCAGCGGCGGTGTGGAAGCGCGCAGGCCGGATATCGTTTGCTTCGTCAATGGCATTCCTCTGGTCGTAATCGAGGCCAAGCGCCCGGACGGCAACGCACAAAAAGGCCCGACAATCGACGAAGGCGTTTCGCAAAGCCTGCGCAACCAGCGTCATGACGAAATTCCCAAACTGTTCGCCTATAGCCAGTTACTGCTGTCGATCAATGGCAGCGATGGGCGCTATGCCACCTGCGGCACGCCAGCTAAGTTCTGGGCGGCTTGGCGCGAAGAGGATATCTCTACCTCTGAGTTGTACACGCTAAAGAATCGCCAACTGACTGGTGTGCAGAAGGCGGCAATTTTCAGCCATCGCCCAGCGGCTGATCTGCACTGGTACGAAAACCTGATCGCTGGCGGCGAGCTCGCACTGACAGGCCAGGATCAGTTGCTCATTAGCCTATTGTCCCCAGCCAGGCTGCTGGAGATGACTCGTTTCTTCACCTTGTTCGACAAGAAGGCCGGCAAGATTGTCGCGCGCTACCAACAGGTGTTCGGCATCAAACGGCTGATTGAACGGATCAATCAGAAACGCAAAGACGGCGGTCGTGAAGGTGGTGTCATCTGGCATACAACCGGCTCGGGCAAATCATTCACCATGGTTTTTCTGAGCAAGGCGCTGATCCTGCATGACTCTCTCAAGCAGTGCCGCATTGTTGTAGTCACCGACCGGGTTGACCTGGAGAGCCAGCTGAGTAAAACGTTTGCCTCGGGCGGCGAACTGGCTGGCAAGAAGGATCGCGAGGCTGCCATGGCCACTTCCGGCACGCGCTTGGCTGAGCAAATCGGCAAGGGCAACGAGCGCATCATTTTCTCGCTGATCCAGAAGTTCAACAGCGCTACCAAGCTGCCACAGTGCGTGAACACCAGTGCCAACATCATCGTGCTTATCGATGAGGGTCATCGTAGCCAAGGCGGTGAAAACCATATCCGCATGAAGCAGGCGCTGCCCAATGCGGCCTTTGTCGCGTTTACCGGCACACCGCTGCTCAAGGACGATAAGACGACGAACAAGTTTGGCCCCATCGTGCATGCCTACACCATGCAGCGCGCAGTGGAGGATCAGGCTGTGACACCGTTGCTCTATGAAGAGCGCATACCTGATCTGGATGTAAATGCGCGGGCCATCGACAGTTGGTTTGAGCGAATCACTGAAGGGCTAAACGAACAGCAGAAAGCCGACCTCAAGCGCAAGTTCGCCAAGAAGGGGCAAATCTATAGCGCGGATGACCGTATTCGCCTGATAGCTCTGGATATTGCTAATCACTTCGTGAAGAACATCGACGAGGGGCTGAAGGGTCAATTGGCCTGTGAAAGCAAGGCCTCGGCAATCAAATACAAGCAGTACCTGGATGAAGCAGGCTTGCTCGAGAGCGCCGTTGTGATGAGCCCGCCGGATAGCCGTGAGGGCAACACCGATGTGGATGAGGCGGCCTCTCCCGAGGTAACCCTGTGGTGGAAGAAAAACGTCGGCAGCACGGATGAGCAGACCTACACCAAGCAATTAATCGAGCGATTCGACAAGGATGACTCACTCAAGCTCCTGATTGTGGTGGACAAGCTGCTGACGGGATTCGATGAGCCGAAAAACACCGTCCTCTACATCGACAAGCCACTTAAGGAGCACAACCTGATTCAGGCCATTGCCCGGGTAAACCGTCTGCATCCACTAAAGAAGTTCGGCCTGCTGATCGACTACAGAGGCATCCTTTCCGAGCTGGATACCACGATCCAAAAGTATCAGGATCTGGCCTCGCGCACCCAGGGCGGCTATGACATCAATGACATCGCTGGCCTCTATAACCAGATGAGCAGCGAGTACAAACGGCTACCCCAACTGCATAAGAACCTCTGGGCGATCTTCTCCGATGTGAAAAACAAAGGTGATATCGAACAGCTACGCCAAGTGCTGGTGCCCAGGATGCAAGAGCGCGATGGGGAGCTGGTTGATGTGAATCTCAAGGTACGCGACGACTTCTACGAAGCTCTGACCGAGTTTGCTACCTGCCTAAAGGTCGCCTTGCAGTCAGCATCCTTCTTCGAGGACACCAGCTTCAGCGATGCCGACCGAGCTCATTACAAGGAAACTCTTAAACAGTTCTCCAGTCTGCGCCAACTCGCCAAACAAGATGCCGGTGAAACGGTGAACTACGACCAGTATGCCGAGCAGGTACGTAAGCTGCTGGATAAGCATGTGGTAGGCGTCGAGGTGAAAGACCCCGGCGGGGTTTATGAAGTCGGCAAGATGGGGCAGCAAAAGCCTGAACAGTGGAGCGAGGAAAAGACGCGCAACGAAACAGACATCATCAAGACCCGTGTCAGCAAGATGATTGAGCAGGAGTTGCGTGATGACCCCTACGCCCAAGAGGCGTTCTCCAAACTGCTGCGCCAGGCCATCGAAGAGGCGGCAAAGCTATTTGACCACCCGCTTAAGCAATACCTGCTATTCCACGAATTTGAGCAGAAGGTGCAGGCCCGCAAGCTCGATGAGCTGCCAGATGCTTTTGCAGGTAACCGGCATGCCCAGGCGTACTTCGGCATTTTCAAGAAGAGCCTTCCTGAGGCCTTGGTTTCAGCTGATGAACAGGCACAGGATCACTGGGTAAAACTGGCTTTCAGCCTGGATGAAATGGTCACGACCTCAGTGGCTGAGCACTCAATCAACCCACAAAATATCGAAAGCGATATTCGCAAGAAGCTACTGCCGCTGCTCTTCAAGGAGTGCAAAGCGGTGGGCGCTGGCATGGATCAGGCGAAGGCCATGGTTGAGTGGGTGGTGCAAATCACGCGAGTAGGCTTGTCGGGCTTATGAGTGTACCCATCGTCATGAGCGCTCCACCTGCCTCCGCAGTGTCGAGCTGGCTGAGCTTCCACTATGCCGATGAGTTGATACAGGTTGAAAGGGCGCGAAGGGCTCGCGATGTTTCACGCATTCTGATCAAGGTCGATCCAGACTGCCGCGTGCGCGTCAGTGCGCCGGATGGGGCCAGCGATGAACAGGTATTGGCCGCGCTGAAACGACGCGGTCGCTGGATCTATGAGCAGCTTCGTGAGTTCCGTGCTCAGCTAACGCACATTCGCCCGCGGCAGTACATCAGCGGGGAAAGCCACTACTACTTGGGCAAGCAGTATGTGTTCAAGGTGATTGAGGCGCCTGAAGAGCTACAGAAGGTGCGTTTGTTGCGGGGCAAGCTGGAGGTTTCTGTTCGGGTAAAGTCAGCAGACAAGATCCGCGAACTCCTTTACGCCTGGTACAAAGCTCGCGCCCGAGAGGTGTTTGATCGACGTCTAGATGCTGTCTTGCAACAAGCCCTTTGGGTTGCAACCAAACCGCCACTGCGCATCCTAAGCATGCAGACACAGTGGGGCAGTTGTTCACCTGCGGGCCGTATCACGCTCAATCCCCACTTGGTTAAAGCATCCCGCGAGTGCATCGACTATGTGATCTTGCATGAGCTTTGTCACATCGCCGAACACAACCACAGTGAGCGGTTCTACCGGCTTATGCAGCAGGTCATGCCGCAATGGGAAAAGACTAAAAAACGACTGGACGGTATGGCGGCTGCCTTGCTGAACGGCGGCTGACCATCTGTTGACTTACTCCTGTACTAAAAATCTCGCAAGGAACAATCATGGCAGTAAGCTTTGGAATAGCTAAAATCATAAGCGATCACCCAAGTTATAACTATGGACTCGCTCTTCCATTTGTAATATCTTTTTATCTGCTTAATTCAACAAACACCTACTCCATCCCCTTGATTGACAAGAGCATTGGCCTTGAAACTACTGCAATTATAAAAATGATCGGAGTCATAGGATATTATTTCACATTCATACTATTCTTGCTCTTTTCAAGCGGGCTCTCCTCACTTGTGAAATATTCAAAACTACACCTTGGATGGCCTGTCTTTACAGCTGCCGCCTCGATAATAACTTTGCTGTTTCACGACGAAAACCCTCTATTCGGCGTGCTTTTTGGGTTTTCATCACTTATATATTTATTATTCTCAAAATTTGATAGCGGCAACCTTTCCATAGTTTTAATCCAAGGAATTTTTGGGTTCTTTTCTATATTTTGCTTCGTGACCGGAATACTATGGCTCAACGGAGACATTGTATTCACCAACATCATCGCCAAGCTTTTTGGGTTTCGCGAGGTAGCTCAGAGCTCGATAAAAGTTGGTGCTTTTATGCTTATAGTTCTTGGCTACTCTATTTTCTACTCATTATTTAAAGCAGGTGAGCGCTGGCATCCTGACGCCCCTTCTATCTGAATACTCAGAGGGACGGACTTAAGTCCGTCCCTCTGAGTAAATCGATAACATACACAATGACCTAAGCGTGGTTATTTTAAGTGCACAACCAGCAATGCTGGGGTGGCACCTTTGGGGGGTTTAAGGATTGCCAGCCATCTGTCGAGCGTAATGGCGATCGCTGAGGTCTTTCTTGGGGTCAGCCTTGACCCAGCGCTCAGGTCTATTGCAGTTAGTGCAGGTCAATATCTGCTTATCAGGGCTGAGGTTATATAGGCGGCTCTCAGAGCCAACTTTGACCTTCAATCCAACATCTGAGACCTCGAACCCTGGTACTTCCTGTCCTATGCGATCCATGGATTCAAATCGGAACGACCAGCGCTTAATCTGACTTTTGCGCCAGATAGTCATGATAATCAAGGGGTCTTGTTTCGTTGTTCTCTGATAAACCCAATCGCCTTCATATGGGCCTAGTTTGGTTGCTTCTTCGTCTCGCTTGGCCTGCTCATAAATTTGCTCCTGCATCTTGAGTAGCTCGGCATTCAATGCCTCTTCATCCTTAAGGGCTTGGTCTTTCAGCATCCGCTCTACGTCATAAGGCCCTTGAGGGTCATATTTCCAAACCGCCGCGTCATTGATGCCAAGCACCTTGCAGTTGAGGCAATCGATACTCTGCTCATCTACATTTCGCGTGAGGGCCAAGCGTTCGGAACTATTAACATCATCAAGAAGAAGTTTTTTATCTTTTACTGAAACCTTCATCTTAACCAGCGGCTTGATGCGACCATCGCTCACATCCTCTCCAAATATCTCGGCCTCATCACCGTGAACGTTGAGAACCATTACCCGCTCGCTACCGGGTATCTTATAACGATACGCGCCTGTGAAATCCTCACTGCCGCAACCAGCAAGAATAGAGCCAGCAAGAGCTAATGAAACAAACCCAGAAAAGTTCCGCATAAAATCCTTTACGGCAAATCACATAATCAATGACGTACGACTAGACTGCGGATTCCACGCCATCCGGCCACCCAGTCCACTCTCATCTGGCCAGGCATTCCACGGCCATCTGGCCACCTGTTCCACGGCCATCCGGCCGGGCAGTCGGAGCGCAGCGACGCAGGGGTTGCATT
>Ga0209070_100147_pt1 | contig 93794 bp, 93 predicted proteins | sample SynthPrep_5_END__FD_187205 | JGI IMG/M metagenome (GOLD analysis project Ga0209070, IMG submission 187205) | Synthetic microbial communities from Ohio, USA - SynthPrep_5_END_DS10_MetaG (SPAdes) (version 2) | ecosystem: Engineered > Bioreactor > Aerobic > Activated sludge | place: USA: Ohio... | reverse complement strand
AGAACCGTAGCGCACGCAGGAGAAGTAAGGTGGCAGAGAATCAATCAACGGAGCTGGCGTTAACCAACACCGATTTTAACAACGACACCGCGCCAGAAAATAAAAGCGGTATTCTGAATGCCTTTGGTGGTGGTGGCGATTTAGTGCGGCAAATCACCTTGGTGGTGGCCCTTACTATTTGTTTGGCTATCGCTATTCTTATTATTCTGTGGGCCAAAACACCAGAAATTCGTCCTTTAGGCACCTACAATACCCAGGAATTGATTCAAACTCTGGATCATTTAGACGCGCAAAAAATTAAGTACAAGCTGGAAGGTAACGTTATTCTGGTGCCAGAAAATACCTTACAAGACGTACGGTTAAGCTTGTCGCGTGCAGGTTTGAATCAAGAACCCTCATTAGGCACCGAGTTTTTATTACAAGATAGCGGTTTTGGCGTTAGCCAACGGCTGGAAATGGAACGCCTAAAGCACAGTCGCGAACAGCAATTAGCCAGAACAATTGAAGAGCTACAAAGTATTGCCAGAGCCAGAGTGTTGTTGGCTATCCCGAAAGAAAACGTTTTTGCCCGCCAACAAGCTTTGCCATCGGCTACGGTTTTAGTTACCGCGCGCGGTGGCAGAGTTATCCGCGATAGCGAAGTTGATGCGATTGTCGACTTAGTGGCTTCCGCGGTGCAGGGGTTGGCGCCAAGCCGCGTTACGGTAACAGATCAGAATGGTCGCTTGCTAAACAGTGGTTCACAAGATGGCTCGGCTGCCCGTAATCGCCGCGAGTTAGAAATTCAACGCAGCCGCGAAGATGAATATCGTCAGAAAGTTGACTCGATCTTAATGCCAGTACTGGGCATGGGCAACTATACGGCTCAAGTTGATTTGATGATGGATTTTACCTCGGTTGAGCAAACGCAAAAGCGCTTTAATCCAGACTTACCGGCGATCCGCAGTGAAATGGTGATTGAAGAGAACAGCGTTGGCGGCAGCAGTGGCGGTATTCCTGGTGCCTTGTCAAACCAACCACCGATGCCGTCGGCTATTCCTGAACAAGCTACCGGAGGCAACGCGCAAGCGGTGGTACCGGGACGTAATTCTCGTGAGTCGACCCGCAACTTTGAGTTAGATACCACTATCAGCCATACTAGTCAGCAAAGCGGAGTAATTCGCCGCTTAAGCGTGTCGGTGGCGGTAGATTATCAGCCTGGCACGGCCGGTGAAGACGGCGTAGCCGTGCCAACACCACGCGCACAGGCCGAGCTTGAAAATATCCGGCGCTTGCTGCAAGGTGGTGTTGGCTTTGACGCGCAGCGGGGTGATACTATTGAAGTGATTTCGGTGCCCTTTATGCGTGAACAACTTGTCGTAGAAAGCACTATACCGTTTTATCAGCAAGACTGGTTTTTGCAAGTGGTGAAACTGGTGATGGGTGGCCTGGTGATCATAGTGTTGCTGTGGGGCATAGTGCGGCCAATGCTGAAGAAACTGATGAACCCTGCTGAAACCGTGGATGCATACGATGAACATGCGCTAAGTCAGGGGCTGGACTTGGGTGATGATGATTTAGGTGTCAGTCATTTTGATGAAAAATCAGTAGGCTTTGCACCAGACGGTACCTTGATGTTACCTGATCTGCATGGTGATGAAGATTTACTAAGAGCGGTACGTGCCCTGGTGGCAAACGAGCCGGAATTGTCCTCTCTGGTGGTAAAAAATTGGTTAGCCGAAGATGAGTGAGAAAAAAGAAATTAAAGCCTTCGATATCAGTAAACTCGATGGCGTAGAAAAAGCCGCCATCTTGCTACTGAGTTTAACAGAAGAAGATGCTGCGCAAATTCTAAAACATTTAGAGCCTAAGCAAGTGCAACGTGTGGGTATGGCGATGGCACAAACCACCGATTTGAATCAGGCAAAAATTGCTGCCGTGCATCGGCGGTTTATTGAGCAGATCCAAAACTTTAGTACCATTGGTTTTCAAAGTGAAGAGTTTATTAAGCGTGCCCTTACCGCCGCGCTGGGTGAAGAGAAAGCCGCTAACCTTATCGATCAAATTGTACTGGGCGGCGGGGCGCGCGGTTTAGACTCGCTGAAATGGATGGACTCAAAACAAGTTGCCAACATTATTCGCAACGAGCACCCGCAAATCCAAACCATCGTGTTGTCTTATTTAGAGCCGGAACAGTCAGCCGAGATCCTATCGCAATTTTCCGAAAAAGTGCGGCTAGATTTAACCATGCGTATTGCTAACTTAGAAGAAGTTCAGCCGGCGGCATTGCAAGAATTAAACGAAATTATGGAGAAGCAGTTCGCGGGTCAGGCTGGCGCGCAAACCGCGAAAATGGGCGGCTTAAAAGCGGCAGCCGATATTCTTAACTATCTGGATACCAATTTAGAAGGCCAGTTGATGGATTCTATTCGTGAACATGACGAAGAAATGGCGCAGCAAATTCAGGATCTGATGTTTGTCTTTGAGAACCTGATTGATGTAGATGACCGTGGTATCCAAACCATATTGCGTGAAGTGCAGCAAGACGTGCTAATGAAGGCTTTAAAAGGCACAGATGAAAACCTGAAAGAAAAGATCCTGAAGAATATGTCGAAACGAGCTGCCGAGTTGCTGCAAGATGACCTTGAAGCCATGGGGCCGGTGCGGATCAGTGAAGTGGAAGCCGCGCAAAAAGAAATTCTGTCGATAGCAAGGCGTTTATCCGATGCCGGTGAAATTATGTTGGGCGGCGGCGGTGGCGAAGAGTTCGTCTAACAAGCTCTGGCTGGTATAAATACCAGCCACCCAGCTGCAAAAACAACCAGAAAACGTCAACACGCCCTAGGTAAAAAATGAATACAGATCCGTTTCGCTATAAAAAACCGTTTTCGCCTGATGAGGAGGTTTCTGACGCATTAGAAGCCTGGAAAACGCTGGATTTGTCGGCGGAGACCGATTTAAAACCCGGTTTAACCAATGCCTTGAACTTGCGGTTACCGCCAAAAAATACGTTGGTAGTTGAAGAAACCAGTGACGAACCCGAATATAAACCGCTTACGGCGGATGATATGGAGCAGCTGCGGCAAGCTGCTTACGATGAAGGTTTTGCTGAAGGCAAAGAAGAAGGTTTTAGTAAGGGCTATAACGAAGGTCGGGACCAAGGGCAGCAAGATGGCTTAGCGCAAGGCATCGCTGAAGGCAAAAAACAGGGTTTAGTTGCCGCTCAACCGGAAATTGACAATAAATTACTGCAATTATCGCAGCTGCTAGAGCAACTACAACAACCGTTAAAGGGCCTAAATCAGCAAGTTGAACACGCCCTAACCGAATTAGCGCTAGCGATGGCAAAAGCCGTTATCGCTGTTGAAGTGAAAACCAATCCCGCCGTGATTTTACAAGCGTTACAACAGGCAACCTCTGCCCTGCCGTTAAAGGCTGAACATATTGTGATTAAATTACATCCTGATGATGTGGCCGTGATCCGGGAGCATTACTCCGAAACTGAACTGCAAGAGCGGCAGTGGCAACTGCGAGCTGAGCCATTGGTTGAACGTGGTGGTTGCTTGGTTGAATCCGAAAAATCCAGTGTTGACAGAAGTTTGACACAACGCCTTGAAAGTAGTTTGGAACATTTCCTGCATCAGCCTACTGCAGAGTAGCCTCTCTTATGCTGCTATGGCAGCCAACACAGATCTTTTATGGTGAATAGCGATGGTGGAAAGCACCACATTACTGAGCTTCGTGCAGCAACAGCAGCAGTATATTCAACAAAGTCGGCCCGCGGTATCTGGCCGGCTGGTGCGCGTGGTGGGTTTAACGCTAGAAGCGACGGGTTGCAGCGCGGCTATTGGTCAAGCGTGTTTAGTAGATAGTGCCCGAGGTCAGATTATGGCAGAGGTTGTCGGCTTTTCGCAGGACAGGGTTTTTCTGATGCCACAAGATGATATTGACGGTGTGGTGCCCGGTGCGCGCGTGACGCCTTTGTTACAGCATAAAGGCGTGCCGTTAAGTATGGCGCTGCTAGGTCGGGTGATTGATGGGGTGGGTAAGCCGTTAGATGGTAAAGGCCCGGTGGTTGCCACGCAGTTTGCCAGTGGTAAAGGCAAACCGATTAATCCGCTAAATCGTCGCCCTATAAAACAGCCATTGGATGTCGGCGTGCGCTCTATCAATGCTATTTTAACTGTGGGTAAAGGCCAACGTATGGGGCTCTTTGCCGGTTCCGGCGTAGGTAAAAGCGTGTTACTGGGTATGATGACGCGGGGTACTGCCGCTGATGTTATCGTTGTAGGTTTGGTAGGGGAGCGTGGGCGCGAAGTCAAAGAATTTATCGACGAAATCTTAGGCGAAGAGGGTAAACAACGTTCGGTAGTGATCGCCGCCCCTGCCGATGTATCGCCATTAATGCGTTTAAAAGGCTGCGAAACCGCGGTACAGGTTGCCGAGTATTTTCGCGACCAAGGGCTGGATGTGTTGCTGTTAATCGACTCTATTACCCGTTATGCGCAAGCGCAACGCGAAATCGCCCTGGCGGTAGGTGAACCGCCCGCGACCAAAGGCTATCCCCCGTCAGTGTTTGCTAAATTACCGGCTTTGGTTGAACGGGCAGGTAATGGTAGCGGTAGTCAGGGCTCTATTACTGCATTTTATACCGTGTTATCGGAAGGGGATGATTTACAGGATCCGATTGCCGATGCCTCGCGGGCTATTTTGGATGGGCATATCGTGTTGTCCCGCACATTAGCGGATGCTGGCCATTTCCCCGCTGTCGATATTGAAAAATCGATTAGCCGGGTGATGCCTGCGGTTACCAGTGAAAAGCATCAACTGATGGCGCGGGGTATAAAGCAGCTTTATGCCAGTTATCAACAAAGCAAAGATTTGATCGCGATTGGTGCTTATGTTCGAGGCAGCGATCCGCAGTTGGATTTAGCGATTAATATGTTGCCCCGCATTAACCAGTTTTTACAACAAGGCATGAAAGAAGTGGTGCCGTATGACGATTGTTTGGCACTGTTAAGCCAGTTGGCACCTCAACCAAAGCGAGCTAATTAATGGCCACAGAACGATTGAGCTTACTGATTAAAGTACAAAAAGAGCGCGAAGATAACTTACAAGGGCATTTTGTACGCGCCCAGCAGGCTTATTTACAGGCGGAACAAAAATATCAAGGGTTGGCAAACTACAGAACAGAATATATCCAACAAAGCCTGCAACAAGGTTCTGTGGGGCTTGGCGGACGCCAATATAATCAATATGTCAGTTTTATCAGTAAGCTGGATCAAGCATTAACCCAACAAGGGCGGGTGGTACAGCAGAGTCGCAATGCTGCCGAGCAACGACGACAAAGTTGGCTAAAAATGCAAACCAAACGCAAAGCGTTGGAAAAACTGGTCGAGCAAGCCCAGCTAAAAGCACAGCTACTTGCAGATCGACAGCAACAAAAACTGGCCGATGAATATGCGGCGCAGCGTTTCTATCGACAACAGCAACTGGCAGAGCAATGATATAGCTTTTTTTAAAAGTGGCTTAGTTATTGCTTCCATATTTGTTGTATTAAAGCGCTACAGAGCGCTATAGCTAGAAAAGTAGCAGAAAATTCCAATGCAAGGCGGAGCAGCAAATGACTCAAGGCTTACAGTTTTCTTTATTGTTTAGTGGGCTAGAGGCGCTTACCACAGGCGACACTGCCGTTTTAAAGTCAGATATGGCTGACTCTGCCGCTACGCAACAAGCTGCAGCATTTCGGCAGATCTTGCAAGACGAGCAATACAGTAAAACGGTAAGGCAGGGGCAAACGTTTGCCACCACTTCAGTCCAGCAGCAAGGATATAGTCAGGCTGTTGGCGCTATCCATGCACAGGAAAGTGGTGCTAAGGTAGCGCAAGACGATGACCTCGCAGCGAGTGCTGTTGCGGATAGTGCCGTTGACGATAGTGCCGTTGAAGATAGTATCGTCGAAAATAGCGATCTGGCTGAGCAATGGTTAGGATTAATTCGTCAATCTGGTGATGCTAGCGCCCAGTTAAAACAAAAAGCCGAGACGGCTAAGCTATTTTTTACTGCTCAGCCAGCAGCAGAAGCTGAACAGAATGAGCTTGTGCCCGAGCACTTTGCTAAGTTGGCGGGGCAAGACAACGCTCACGCGGATATTCAGGATAATCGCGAGCGAATGCTTTCGCAAAAAAACCAAGATCTTGCTACTGAAAAACCTGCTGCTCAGGTTACATCAAACACTGAGATGTTAGCTGTTACCCCAGAAGAGCTGACCTCGGAAACTGATACTAACAGTGAGAGCTTAGATGTTACGCTCGATAAGACGAAAGCTGAAACTGATGAGTTAGCTAAAAAACAACAGGCTAAATCAACTAATTATGTTACGTCGGTAACTCAGCCTGGCTTACCTTTAGCTTCAGGCGCGACAACGGCAACCGAGAGCGAGCCGTTACAGACTGATTTGGCAAAAACAGTTAGTTCAGACGCGATACTGAACCAAGCTGTTACTACCGCGTCGTTATCGCAAGCGGATTCTGAAAGCAAAGACAAGCAAAATGACACAACGCTGCCGGCAGTGGCTAATCAAGCTATATTAGCGAAAAATGATACGGCCGCGCTTGCCGCTGACAATTCCTCACAAGAGAAGCTGTCTAACGTTAACGAGGCAGCAGTGGTTAAAGAGCAAACCGAGCTGTCTAAACAGGATAAGTCAGCTGCAGAGCCAAAATTAGCCGCACACGTCAAGACAGCGACGGTAACGACTGCGGTAAAATCCGACGCTGATATCGATACTCCGTCAGTGACTAAGCCAGAAACAGTTGAGCAGGCGATAATAACGACTGGTTCAGTTAACACCGCGTCAGGCAGTAATGCTGTACTAAACACAACAGCTAACGAGGCTGCTCTATCACGGGTTGCAAACTTGAGTGAGGCAAATGTTTCAGCTACTCAAAGCAAGCCCTCTACTGAAGTGGTAACAGAGGTTACGCCTGAAAGTAGTGAAGCGAAAAAACTAGCCGATGCAATGTCTGTTATTCGGCTGGCCGAGCAAATCGGCTCTACTGAATCAACTGATGTTGCTCCCAGTAATGCAGCTACAATTAACGTGAATGTAGACGGGAAAACCTCTGTGAGAGATAAGTCTAGCGCTAATCTGGCAGAAACGGTGGCGGTTAATACCAATAAAATTTCTGGTAGCAAAGCCGACAAAGGTGCTGATACCGGTGACAGTCAGTCAGAACAGCAAGGGCAGTCACGGCAGGACGGCCGTCAATATACATTCAACCGGCTTGACGTAACGCTGACACCAAATACAGCCCAGCCAGCGGCTGGTGTTGCAACTAACGCCAGTGCACAGGTAAACGATACCGCGGGAGTCATCGCGCGAGCTGAGAGCTTTGCTACGGTGCTGGAGCAGCAAAGTCGGCCACAAAGCGCTGTGGCAGCACCAAGTTTGGCTGCAAAGTTAAAACAGCTTAATTTGCAGCAGCAAGACGCTGCCGGTCAGTTACGTGAAAGAGTGCAGTTGATGGTGCGGCAAAATGTGCAGGTTGCCGAGATAAGGCTGGATCCGGCGGAACTCGGCCAAATGCAAATTCGGGTAAACTTGCAGCAAGAGCAAGCATCAGTGCAATTTATTGTACAGCAACAGCACGCTAAAGAGCTGTTAGAGCAGCAAATGCCTAGATTGCGTGAGTTACTGCAGCAGCAAGGGATCCAACTGGGTGAAGGTCAGGTGCAGCAACAGACGCGGGAAGAGCGGCAGCAAGCAGAGCAGCGTTCTGCAGGCGGGTCGCAGCATAATGATGATAAACAAACAGGTACAGACAGCGCCAATCAAACCACAACGGTAGAGCTAAGGCAGAGCGAACGCTTGGTTGATTATTATGCTTAAACAAAGCTTCTGCGCGGTTTAACGGCTTTTCGTTTACAAAAGCCCTGGCAGGTGAGCATAATATCATTTACTCAAGCAGTTTTTTGATAGCGCAAGGAGCCATACCACAATGGCAGAGAATGATTTAGAGATTGTAGATAAAGGCGCCAAAAAAAAGAAGTTATTGCTCATTATCGGTGTGATAGTGTTATTAGCCGGGGGAGCAGCAGCATATTTTTTCTTGCTGGGAGGCGATGCTCCACAAGACGCTACGCTAATTACTGCTGAATCGGGCAGTGGCAGTGGCGCTCCTGGGGGCGCAATGCAAAGTAGCGCGATTTATGTACAATTACCCCGGCCTTTTGTGTTTAATGTGGCAGGTGCGTCAAGAGACCGGTTAGTGCAAATTCGTGTGCAACTGATGGTGCGGGGTGATGCCAACCAAGGGTTAGCATTGCGGCATATTCCATTGATTGAAGGCACCTTGCTAACCACCTTTAGTGCTGCCAATGCCGATGAACTGGTTACGGCTACGGGTAAAGAAGAGCTTAAAAATAAAGCGTTAATTGATTTACAAAATGCCATGTTGGATGTGGTGGGATCTGTGGTAGTGGCTGAAGTGCTATTTACCGGTTTTGTTATGCAATAAGAGTGAGCAACTGTGTCTGATTTATTGTCGCAAGATGAAATTGATGCGCTGTTACATGGTGTCGATGAAGTCGAAGAAGAAGATGTAGGTTCCTCTGAGTCCAAAGATGGCTCAGGGACCATGCAATTCGACTTTTCGTCACAGGATCGTATTGTCCGGGGCCGGATGCCTACGCTCGAAATGGTTAACGAACGGTTTGCCCGCCATATGCGGATCAGCTTATTTAATATGATGCGCCGTACTGCTGAGGTGTCGATAAACGGCGTGCAAATGATAAAGTTTGGTGAGTACGTCCATACTCTGTTTGTGCCAACCAGTTTGAATATGGTGCGCTTTCGTCCGTTAAAAGGCACCGGATTAATCACCATGGAAGCGCGGCTGGTATTTATTCTGGTTGATAACTTTTTTGGTGGGGATGGCCGTTATCACGCAAAAATAGAAGGCCGCGAATTTACGCCTACCGAGCGGCGTATTATTCAAATGTTGCTTAAACTGATTTTTGAAGACTATAAAGAAGCTTGGGCACCGGTGATGGATGTGTCTTTTGAATATCTCGATTCAGAAGTTAACCCGGCCATGGCTAACATTGTTAGCCCAACAGAAGTTGTGGTAATTAGCTCTTTCCATATCGAATTGGATGGCGGTGGTGGCGATTTTCATGTGGCTTTGCCTTATTCTATGTTAGAGCCAATTCGTGAACTGTTGGATGCCGGGGTTCAAAGCGACAAAGAAGATACTGACTTACGTTGGTCTAAAGCGCTACGCGATGAAATTATGGATGTAAAAGTTGGGCTTAGCACTAGAATGCTCGATGTCGATTTAACGTTGCGCGATATTATGGAGTTAAAGGCGGGCGATATTATTCCGGTTGAAATTCCAGAGCACATCACCGTTATGATAGAGGACTTGCCAACGTTTCGCGCGAAAATGGGCCGCTCACGAGACAATGTGGCCTTAAAAATTATTGAGAAAATTAAACGGCCAGAATCCACTAAATCTGAATTACAGGTATTCACTAAGGGTGGTCGTCGTTTAGATAACGATGCAGACATCTCAGAATTGGAAGCCGATCTGAATTTTAATGATCGGGACAGAAGGTAACTACTATGGCAAATGATCAGGATACGATGGACGAATGGGCTGCAGCGATGGCCGAGGTCGACGATGGCGCTAAATCAGTAGAATTAGAAGAGCTACATGATGAAAAGAACGTGGCGGTAGATAAGCGTAAACTGGATACTATTTTGGATATACCGGTTACCATCTCGATGGAAGTAGGCCGTGCTAAGATCAGCATCCGTAATTTACTGCAGTTAAACCAAGGCTCCGTAGTTGAATTAGAACGGATTGCTGGTGAGCCGTTAGATGTACTGGTAAACGGCACGCTGATTGCGCATGGTGAAGTGGTTGTTGTGAATGATAAATTCGGTATTCGTTTAACGGATGTTATTAGTCAGTTAGAGCGGATTAAGAAGTTACGCTAATGCGCAAAGCATTTATTATGGCCAGTTATCTGGCATTGCTTATGCCGGCGATAGTGTTAGCAGCAACAGAGCAGGCAGAACCCCCTGAGCAAACGGTTGAGCAAGTTGAAGTTGCACAACCCACAACGCCAAATACTCCGCTGGAGCTTACACCGTCCCAGACTCAGGCAAAAGCGGGATCTGTGCCAACTCCGGCTATCGCGCGTGAGGGTGTATTAAACCCAGGCAGCGATCAAAGTAACTCCAGTTTGGCACTGGGCAAAATCGTCATTTCTCTGGCGCTGGTGATATTGTTGGTGTTAGGTCTTGGCTGGTTATTCAAAAAGCTGACTTTACGTCTGCCAGGTAACCGACAAATTAAAGTTATTTGCGCGCTACCACTTGGGCAGCGAGAACGTATATTAGTTATTGAAATACAAGGAAAACAGCGGGTAATTGGCGTCACGCCGCAAAGCATTAATTTGCTGTTTGAATTAGAAAATCCGCTCCCTGAAGAAAAGTTGGCATCAGACTTTCATACACAGTTGCAATCATTCCTGAAAAAGTAAGTTTTCCATGTTGCGATTGTTGTTTGTGGTACTGCTGATGCTGCTTAGTCCAGACATTCTTGCCGATAATGGCACCTTATCGGCACTCACGGTTACGACCAATGCTGATGGCTCACAGTCTTATAGCGTAACGCTGCAAGTTCTGGCCATTATGACCGCGCTAAGCTTTATTCCGGCGATGGTGATTATGATGACCAGCTTTACCCGCATTATTGTGGTGCTGGCGATATTGCGGCAGGCGATCGGTTTACAACAAACCCCTTCTAACCAGGTGCTGATTGGCATCACCTTGTTTCTGACCTTTTTTATTATGGCCCCGGTGTTTAAAACCATTAATGAACAAGCGGTGCAACCTTACTTAACAGAAAGCATTACGCCAATACAGGCACTGGATGCGGCGATAGTGCCTATTAAAGCCTTTATGCTGCATCAAACCCGGGTAAAAGATCTCGATACCTTTGCCCAAATTGCTGGTTTAGAGGTTGCCGAGCAACCTCAGGATTACCCCATGACCGTGGTGATCCCCGCTTTTGTGACCAGCGAGCTGAAAACGGCCTTTCAAATTGGTTTTATGCTGTTTATTCCGTTTTTGATTATTGATTTGGTGGTCGCCAGTGTGTTGATGGCGATGGGTATGATGATGCTCTCGCCGATGATTATTTCACTACCCTTTAAACTGATGATGTTTGTGTTGGTGGATGGTTGGATCCTGGTTATGGGCACCTTGGCAACCAGCTATGGGGTGGGCACATGAGTCCAGAGGTCTTTGTTGACGTACTGCGGGACTCGCTATTTATTGTGATCCTGTTAGTCAGTGCCATTATTTTACCTTCGCTGTTTGTGGGCTTAATTGTTGCTATCTTTCAGGCGGCAACCTCAATTAACGAACAAACCTTAAGCTTTTTACCACGTTTAATTGTGACCTTGCTGGCATTGATTTTCGGCGGGCATTGGCTGGTGCGGGTGATTATGGATTATACCATCGATCTTTATCAAAGCATTCCACAGATTGTAGGCTAGCAGTGAGGGCAGTATGGAAATCCTGATGTCTACCCTGATGCAGGCTATCGCCGATTTTTTACTGCCAATGTGCCGGGTATCAGGCATGCTGATGATTATGGCTGGCCTTGGAGTACGTAATATACCCACCCGTATTAAAACGGGCTTAGTGGTGCTTATTACCATTGTCATGATGCCGATGTTACCGAAGACGATTTACCCTGATCTTATTTCTTTTGCCATGGTACTGGAGGTGATCTTGCAGCTGACCATCGGCTTTGCGCTGGGTTTTATTTCCTTAATGTTTATTAATACCTTTGTGTTGGCAGGTCAGCTATTGGCGTCACAAACCGGTTTGGCCTTCGCGTCAATGGCCGATCCGGCCAGCGGGATGAGTGTCCCGGCGGTCGGTCAGTTTTATTTGATTTTGGCGACCTTGTTATTCTTTGTGTTTAACGGCCATTTAATTATGATCCAAATGCTGGTGTTTAGCTTTGACACCCTACCTATTAATGGCGAGTGGTGGGATGTGGCTAGTTACTGGACCATTATTGAATTTGGTGGCTGGATGTTTGCAACGGCGCTGGCTATCGCCTTAGCGCCCATTGTAGCGATGCTGATGGTTAACCTGTCGTTTGGTATTATGACCCGCGCTGCGCCGCAGCTTAATGTATTTTCCATTGGTTTTCCTATCACCATGCTCTCAGGTTTACTGATTTTATGGCTGACGCTGGATACCTTCTTATTTCATTATGATAAACAGTGGCAGCATGTAATAGATTACAGCTGTCGGCTGATTGGCTGCTAGGAGGCTGACGTGGCAGAAGATTCCGGCGGCGAAAAAACCGAACAGCCCACGCCCAAGAAGCTGCAAGACGCAGCGAAAAAGGGCCAGATTGCCCGTTCAAAAGACCTTGGCACGGCTTTTGTTTTAATCGGTAGCGCTGCAGCGTTACTTATTTTTGGCAAGATGCTGGCAATGGCGGTGTTAAACATTGGACAGCGTTTGATGCGGCTTGATCAAAAAGACATCTTTGAAACCAACTCGATGTTTAGCGCCTGGGGCGAAGCCGGCCGTGAGTTAGCTGCGCCTTTAGCGGGTATCTTCTTTTTTATCTTAATTGCAGCCTTTATTGGTAATACGTTATTAGGTGGTTTTAATTTCAGTTGGGAGGCGGCTGGCCCTAAAGCCAGTAAAATGGATCCGCTTAAGGGCTTTAAGCGGATGTTTGGTTTACAAGCCTTGGTAGAGCTGGGTAAAAGTATTCTTAAAGTTGCTGTGGTGATGGGGGTCGCCTATTTGCTACTCAATATCTATTTTATGGATATTATGGCGCTATCGTTAATGAGTGAACCTAATAATATTGAATCGGCGCTGTACTTTTTAGGTTGGTTATTCTTGGGGCTCTGTGCCAGTGTGTCGATTATTGCGGTGGTGGATGCGCCTTATCAAATGTGGAACCATACCAAGCAGTTAAAGATGTCGCTGCAAGAAATCAAAGACGAGCATAAAAACTCGGAAGGTAGTCCGGAAACCAAAGGCCGTATTCGTCGCACCCAGATGCAGATGTCGATGAAGCGCATGATGCAGCAAGTACCAACAGCCGATGTTATCGTGACAAACCCCACGCATTACGCGGTGGCGCTGAAGTATGATCAGGGCAAATTCCGGGCGCCCGCAGTCGTTGCCAAGGGCGTGGACGAAGTCGCCATGCATATCCGCAAAATCGCCAATGAACATAAAATCCCGGTTTTGGAATCACCGGCCTTAGCGCGTTCCATTTACTATACTACTAAGCTGGATCATCCTATCCCGGAACAGCTGTTTGCTGCAGTGGCACAAATATTGGCCTATGTGTATCAGCTTAAAATGTATCGTAAAGGTAAAGGTAGCCGGCCGAAGAGTTTGGCCAAAGAGTTGCCTATCCCGGAAGATTTTAGGCACTAAACCCTCATAAAGCAGATACTGGAACACTTTTTGCTTTACCTGATAGTCCGTCAATAGATTGTCAGGTCTTCCATGCAGTTACCCCAGTTTTTCAGCAAATTTGACAAGTCCCACCTAAAGCACCTGAAAGGTATTGGCACACCCATATTAATTGTGGCCGCGCTGGCTATGATTGTACTGCCGTTACCGCCGTTAATGCTGGATGTGTTGTTCTCATTTAATATTGCGTTGGCATTGGTGGTGTTGCTGGTGACCGTGTATACCAAACGACCGCTGGATTTTGGCATTTTCCCCAGTGTGCTGCTGGTGGCAACTATCTTACGCTTAGCACTTAACGTAGCCAGTACCCGGGTAGTGTTGCTAGAAGGTCATAACGGCGGGGATGCTGCTGGTAAGGTTATTGAGGCCTTTGGCTCAGTTGTTATTGGCGGTAACTACGCTGTAGGTATCGTAGTATTCCTAATTTTAATCATTATAAACTTTGTGGTGGTCACCAAAGGTGCTGGCCGCATCGCTGAAGTGTCTGCCCGTTTTACGTTAGACGCCATGCCCGGTAAACAAATGGCCATTGATGCCGATTTAAACGCCGGTTTGATTACACAGGAAGAGGCCAGAGCGCGGCGCGAAGAAGTGACCAGCGAAGCTGATTTCTACGGCTCAATGGATGGTGCCAGTAAGTTTGTCAAAGGGGATGCCATTGCCGGTATTGTTATTTTGGTGATTAACCTGGTTGGTGGGCTTTTTATTGGCATGATACAACATGGCTTGAGCTTTGGTGAGGCCATGGAGATTTACACCTTACTGACCATTGGTGATGGCCTGGTTGCGCAAATACCGGGGCTGCTGTTATCTATTGGTACGGCGATTATTGTTACCCGGCAAAATAAAGAAGGTGATCTGGGTAATCAGATGACCAGCCAGTTAGGCGACAATACTCATGTACTCTTTGTTGCCGCCGGGGTAATGACATTGATGGGCATCGTACCCGGTATGCCGCATTTTGCATTTTTAACCCTGGCCGCATTATTGGGTGGCGTTGCTTGGTATATTAAAAAATTGGCTACCGCTAAGGCTACAGCGTTGCTGCAGCCCCGGGTGGCCGCGAGTGGCCAACCGAAAACAGAATCACAAGCGGTAAAAGAAATTGGTTGGGACGATGTGCACGGTGTAGATACTATCGGTTTAGAAGTCGGTTATCGGCTGATCCCGTTGGTTGATAAGGCGCAAGGCGGCGAGCTATTAAACCGGATCAAAGGGGTACGTAAAAAGCTGTCGCAAGAATTGGGCTTTTTGGTACCACCGGTACATATTCGCGACAATTTAGATTTAGAGCCAAACAGCTATCGGGTGGCTTTAATGGGTGTAACCAATGGCGAAGGTGAGCTACGGCATGATAATGAGCTGGCGATTAATCCGGGCCAGGTATTTGGCACGGTAAAAGGGATAGCGACTAAAGATCCGGCTTTTGGTCTGGATGCGGTGTGGATCAGCAAGGATCAGCGGGAACATGCGCAAACGCTGGGTTATACCGTAGTGGATGCGGCGACTGTGGTGGCTACCCATTTAAGCCAGATCCTCACCAATAATGCGGCCAGTTTACTGGGGCATGAAGAAGTACAAAACCTGCTGGATATGCTGGCCAAGCATTCACCGAAACTGGTAGAAGGCTTAGTACCCGAAACGCTACCGCTTACCACCGTGGTTAAAGTGTTACAAAACCTGCTGCATGAAGGGGTGCCGATCCGCGACATGCGTACCATAGTGCAAACTTTAGTGGAGTATGGTGCTAAGAGTCAGGATGTTGATGTACTCACTGCTGCCTGCCGTATTGCGCTGCGTCGCTTGATCGTGCAAGAAGTTGTGGGGAGTAAACCGGAGATCCCGGTTATTACCTTTGCACCTGAGCTGGAACAAATGTTACATCAGTCAATGCAAGCAGCTGGCAATGATGGTGCAGGTATTGAACCCGGTTTAGCCGACCGTATTCAACAGTCCTTGCAAGAGGCGCATCAGAATCAGGAACTCAGTGGTGAGAGTGCGGTAATGCTAACGTCAGGAATTTTACGTTCAGTTATGGCACGATTTGTGAAATACACTATTCCAGGATTACGGGTGTTGTCATATCAGGAAATTCCGGATGACAAACAAATTCGTATCGTCAGTGTAATCGGCCAGTCGAACTAGGAGTAACTCATGAAAATTAAACGCTTTGTTGCCAAAGATATGCGCAGCGCCCTGGCAGAAGTCAAAGAGTTTCTCGGGCCGGATGCCATTATTCTGTCGAACAAAAAAGTTGCCGAAGGCGTAGAGATTGTGGCGGCCATTGATGCCGAGCCCGCCGCTGCGCTACCGCGCCAGAGCTCGCCAGCAAAGGCAACTGCAGAAGATATCACGCCTAAAACTAAACGGGCAGAGCCCCGGTTAAATATTAAAGTTGACGACCAAACTGATGCCGAACCGGCTGATTCATTGCGCGCTTTACTGGCCAGGCAAATGATTAAACAACAAGGCCGGGAAACATCTGCAACACCATCCAACAAGCCGCTAGCAACAGAGCCTGCCGTAACCAAAGCGGCGCAATTTGAACGTCAAAATTCTGGCAACAGTTCCGCTATACCGGCACAGTGGCAGGAAATTAGTAAAGCGCAGCAAGCACAATCACAGTTAATGCAGCAACAATTTGCGCAAATGCAAAGCGAGATGTTGTCGATGCGTCAGTTATTGCAACATCAGGTATCGGGTTTAATGTGGCAAGACTTGGCCCGCCGTGAGCCGGTGCGCGCGCTGGTAATAGAAAATTTGCAGCAATTAGGCCTGTCAGAACAAATTGCTGACCAACTTGCCTGTTTTATGCCCGATGATCTAAACGCCGCTGATGCCTGGGACACGGCGTTAGAATTACTCAGCGGCCAGTTAAATACCACCAATGATGATATTTTACGCCGAGGCGGAGTTATTGCCCTGGTAGGGCCTACAGGGGTGGGTAAAACCACTACCGTAGCGAAACTTGCTGCAGGCTTTGCCAAACGGCATGGTGTTGACCAGGTTGCGTTAATTACCACTGATTGTTTTCGGATTGGCGCCTTTGAGCAATTAGCCACTTTTGGCCGTATTATTGGCTGCCCGGTGAAGCAAGCCAAAGACAGTGAAGAGCTGTCAATATTGTTGAATCAGCTACAACAACGTAAACTGATATTGATTGATACCGCTGGGATGAGTCAGCGAGATTTACGATTAGCGGAAAAACTCGCGTCTTTAGTGCATAATTCACGTGTTAAAATAAAAAGTTATCTGGTATTGTCAGCGACAGCGCAAGCCAGAGTTATGCAAGAAAGCGTACAACAATTTAAGCGTATTGGCTTAGCCGGTTGTATTTTCACCAAACTGGACGAATGCTTAAGCTTGGGTGAAGTCATTAATGTTGCTATTCAGAATGCCTTGCCTGTTAGCTATTTAACACATGGTCAGCGCGTGCCTGAAGATATTCGGATTGCCGATGCGGCAGCGCTGGTACAAGAAGCTGAACAGTTAAGGCAACAACATAGCGGCAATACTCACCAATGGTATCAGGACGACCCGACCCGCGTAGAAGCAGTATATGCATAAAAACGTAGTAGCAGATGATCAAGCCAGTGGCCTTAGACAAATGAAGAAACAGATGGTAAAAGTGATTTCAATAACCGGTGGTAAGGGCGGTGTGGGTAAAACCAACGTGACCTTGAACCTGGCTATGGCGCTGGCCCAACTGGGTAAAAAGGTGCTGGTATTAGATGCAGATTTGGGTTTGGCCAATTGCGATGTGATGTTAGGGCTGCGGGTTGAAAGAAATTTATCACATGTACTGGCGGGAACTGCCACTTTAGACGATATTTTGGTCGAGGGACCTTTTGGTATAAAAATTGTACCAGCAACCTCAGGTAGCCAGAATATGACAGAATTATCGACCGTAGAGCATGCCAGCCTAATTCGGGCTTTTAGCGAGTTACAAACTGAAATTGATGTGTTATTAGTCGATACGGCTGCCGGCATTTCTGATATGGTGCTAAGCTTTTCCAGAGCGTCGCAAGATGTGTTGGTGGTGGTGTGTGATGAGCCATCTTCGATCACTGACGCTTACGCCTTGATGAAAATACTGAGCCGAGATCATGGCGTCGATAAATTTAAAATAGTTGCCAATATGGTACGTAGCTTGAAAGAAGGCCAGGAATTATTTGCTAAGCTCACCCGGGTAACAGACCGTTTTCTTGATGTCTCACTTGAGTTAGTTGCAACCATACCGCACGACGAAAATGTGCGTAAAGCCGCACGGAAACAGAAAGCCTTTATTGAAGCATTTCCAAAAACACCCGCCAGTATGGCTATTAAAACTCTGGCACTGAGAGCCGCTAAATGGCCGTTGCCGGTTAGTGCGTCTGGGCACCTGGAGTTTTTCCTGGAGCAGTTAGTACAGCCACAGTCTGAATAGGGGGTCCTGTGAACAGTAAGCTGGCCGCTTATGGTGGTATCGACCACATGCAACAACTGGTGGAGCGTCAAGCGCCACTGGTAAAACGTATTGCCTATCATTTGCTGGCTCGTCTCCCGGCTAGTGTGCAGGTTGACGATCTTATTCAATCGGGCATGATTGGCTTAATTGAAGCAGCAAAGAACTTTGATGGTACCAAAGGTGCCAGTTTTGAAACTTTTGCCGGTATTCGTATTCGCGGTGCTATGCTTGATGAAATAAGGCGCGGAGATTGGACACCACGCTCGGTGCATCGCAATGCTAGATTGATTGCCGATACCATCGCCGAGCTTGAAGCCGAGCTCGGTCGCGATGTAAAAGATCATGAAGTTGCAGAAAAACTTGCTATCTCCTTAGATGAATATCATCATATGCTAAGTGACGTCAGTTCCGGTCGTATTATTGGGATTGAAGATCTTGGAATTTCTGAGGACGTGCTGGTCACTGCAGATGATGTTGATACCGATCAGTTGTACCAGCAGCATGCAAATGATGCATTTAATGATACGCTGGCAAAAACAATCAGTAGTTTGCCAGAGCGCGAAGCATTAGTGTTGTCATTGTATTATAATGATGAACTAAATTTAAAAGAGATCGGGGCGGTGCTGGATGTCAGTGAGTCTCGTATCAGTCAGATTCATAGTCAGGCATTGGTGCGTTTAAAAGCCCGAATGCAGGCTTGGTTGTAATGTATCCTGAATGCCGGGATGACTTTCTCTTCGGAGGGAACTTTGGATAAAAATATGAAAATTCTCGTGGTCGATGATTTTTCGACGATGAGACGCATCATTAAGAACCTGTTACGCGACCTTGGTTTTACTAACATTTCAGAGGCCGATGACGGTAGCACGGCATTGCCGATGTTACAAAACGGTGATTTTGATTTTGTTGTTACCGATTGGAATATGCCTGGTATGCAAGGTATCGATTTGTTGAGAGCAATTCGTGCTGATGCCAAATTAAAGCATATACCGGTGTTAATGGTAACTGCCGAAGCAAAAAAGGAACAGATCATTGCCGCTGCGCAAGCCGGCGTAAATGGTTATATCGTCAAGCCTTTTACGGCCGCGACGTTACAGGAAAAGCTGGCTAAAGTATTTGAGCGGCTTGGTTAAGTCGTCTCGATCTAAGGAGTAAAGCCATGCCTGCGACTTCGGCCCCATTAATAACGCTTGAACAAGCAAAAGAGCTGGTGCAACTGCTGGAAATGGGTGAGCAGGACATCGCAAACCAGTTGGTACAACAACTGGGATTACCGGGTTCTTCCGAGCTCTTTGCCGAAGTAGGTAAGCTGACTCGTCAGCTGCATGACTCCCTCAAGAATTTTCAGATTGACCCCTCGCTTAGTAATATTTTGCAGGAAGATATTCCGGATGCAAAAAAACGCCTGAATCATGTTATTGATATGACTGAGCAGGCAGCTAACCGCACCATGGATGCTGTAGAGTCGTGTTTGCCGATAGCCGATCAAATAAATGCTCAACTTAATCAATTGATGCCGCAGTGGCAAAAATTAATGAGTCGCGACCTTGAGTTGGGCGACTTTAAAACCCTTTGTCATGGTATTGACAGTTTTCTGCAGCAAACCGTGTCAGAGTCAACCCGCCTAAATCACCTGTTGACAGATGTGTTAATGGCGCAAGATTATCAAGACTTGACCGGCCAAATTCTGCGACGGGTGATCGAGTTGGTTCGTGAAGTAGAAGAAAGCTTAATTGGTTTGTTAACGGCTTTTGGTAATGCGAATCCGCAAGTAGTGGAACAAAAACCAGTGAAAAGCAAACCAAAAACAGCCGTGACTGCTGAAGGTCCAATTATCGATGCAGCTGAACGGAGTGATGTAGTGACCGGCCAGGACGACGTTGATGATTTACTGTCGAGCTTAGGTTTTTAACAGAGGTGTCTGCAGATGAGTTTTGATATGGATGAAGATATTCTTCAGGATTTTCTAGTTGAGGCCGGCGAGATCCTGGAGTTGCTACAAGAGCAGCTAGTTGAGCTGGAGAATAATCCACAAGACGCGGCCCTATTAAATGCCATCTTCCGTGGTTTCCATACAGTTAAAGGCGGTGCGGGGTTTTTGTCGCTGACCGAACTGGTTGATGCTTGCCATGGTGCAGAAAACGTATTCGATATTTTACGCACCGGTAAACGCAGTATTACGTCCGAATTGATGGATACGATACTGCAGTCGCTGGATGCTATTAATGGCATGTTTACTGAAGTTAAAGCCAAGCAACCACTCACCCCGGCAGCACCTGAACTATTAGCTGCTTTACATCATTACAGTGAACCCGAAGTAGCAGGTGAAGTTGCCCCTGTTGCCGGAAAAGCACCACAAGCTGAACAGGTATTAGCCAAAGTTGAAGCTTCTGGCATTCCAGTTGTTAAAGCCGCTGCGCCAGCGCCGGTAGTGGATAGCGAAGAGCAAGATCTTGATAGTATTACTGAAGATGAATTTGAACGCATGCTTGACGAGTTGCATGGTAGTGGTGCACCTGGTCAGGTAGCCGCAGTTGCCTCTGTACCGGCTAAAGCTAGCAGCGCCGCAGGTGATGATATTACTGACGATGAGTTTGAAGCCATTCTAGACCAACTACATGGTAAAGGTGGTTTTAAAACTGAGGCCACCGCACCGGCCCATACGGAAAAAGCCTCTGTTAGTACCAGCCCGGCAGCAAAAAGCAACAACGATGAAATCTCCGATGATGAATTTGAAGCATTGCTTGACCAGCTACATGGCAAGGGCCAAGCACCGGTAGTAGCACCAAAAGCCGAGACAGAACGGGCTACACCACCGTCTCCTGTTGCTGCACCTATGACCGCGCCAGTAAAAGCAACTGAAGCGCCAGTACCTCCCGCAGCGGCAGATAAAGCTGCGGCTGGCAGTGCTGTTGCTGCAGAAACCACGGTTCGGGTGGATACTAAGCGACTAGACCAGATAATGAATATGGTCGGTGAATTGGTGTTAGTGCGTAATCGACTAGTCAGTTTGTCTGGCACTGCGCAAAACGAAGAAATGAATAAAGCTATTGCCAATTTGGATGTGGTGACTGCCGATATTCAAGGCGCGGTAATGAAAACGCGCATGCAGCCTATCAAAAAAGTATTTGGTCGCTTCCCGCGCGTAGTACGGGATTTAGCACGCGCCCTGAAAAAAGATATCGATCTGGTATTAGAAGGTGAAGAAACCGATTTAGATAAAAATCTGGTGGAAGCACTGGCTGATCCGTTAGTGCATTTAGTACGCAACTCGGTTGACCATGGTATTGAAATGCCCGATGTAAGACAAGCCGTGGGTAAACCTCGTACCGGTATTGTCAAACTGGCGGCAACGCAAGCAGGTGATCATATCCTGTTAACCATTCAGGATGATGGTGCCGGCATGGATCCGGAAAAGCTGAAAAATCTGGCGATAAAACGCGGCGTAATAGATGCCGATGCGGCAGCCAGAATGTCAGATACCGATGCGTTTAATTTGATTTTCGCTCCTGGCTTTTCCACCAAAGAACAAATTTCTGATATTTCCGGCCGTGGCGTAGGCATGGATGTGGTGAAAACCAAAATCAATCAGCTAAATGGCACCGTGCATATTAATTCCAAGCTGGGTGAAGGCACCTTACTGGAAATTAAAGTACCACTGACTTTGGCTATTCTACCTACCCTGATGGTGATGGTAGGTAAGCAAACTTTCGCGTTACCATTAGCGGGCGTAAACGAAATCTTTCATCTGGATCTGGCCAAGAGCAACATTGTCGATGGTCAGCTCACTATTGTTGTCCGCAATAAAGCAATTCCGCTGTTTTATCTCGAGCATTGGTTGGTTAAAGGCTCTGACCGGAAACTTCGTCGGGAACAGGGGCATGTGGTAATTGTACAAATTGGCACACAACAAGTCGGCTTTGTTGTCGATCAGCTAATCGGTCAGGAAGAAGTCGTTATTAAAGCACTGGATGCCTTATTGCAGGGTACGCCTGGTATGGCGGGGGCTACGATTACGTCTGATGGCGGTATTGCGCTGATTCTGGATGTGCCTAATTTATTAAAGCACTACGCCAAAAAGTCTAAAATTAAATTTGAGCGGTTTAAAAAACTGCACGCTTAAGCGAGTACTGCATGGCTATTAGGGTATTGATCGTAGATGATTCCAGTTTTTTTCGGCGGCGCTTAACCGAGATATTGTCTGCTGATCCGGAATTGGAGGTGATCGATACCGCCAATAATGGTCGGGAGGCTGTTGATAAGGCGCTAGCGTTAAAACCAGACGTGATAACCATGGATATCGAAATGCCGGTGTTAGACGGTATTTCGGCGGTTCGGGAGATTATGCAGGTACAGCGTACGCCGATTTTAATGTTCTCTTCGCTCACCCACGAAGGTGCCAAAGCAACCTTAGATGCGTTAGATGCCGGTGCAGTCGATTTTCTACCGAAAAAGTTTGAAGATATTGCGCGTGACAAACAAGAAGCGGCCGAGGTATTACGCGAGCGGGTTAGAGCAGTTGCCAGACGCCGACCCTTAGGTAGAAGTACGTTTAGTAGTTCTGCACTCGCTCGCAGTTCAAGCATGCCTGCCGGGCGTTCGTTATTGCCAGATTCAGCGCGTCCTACCGTTGAACCGGCCAAACCATTAACCGCCCGTAGCATGTTAGAGCGGCCTAAGCTTACCGAGCGCGCTTCTGCTGTGTCCCGCGGCAGTTTTGGCAGTAGCGGTAAGGATTACAAACTGGTTGCTATAGGTACTTCTACCGGCGGACCTGTTGCATTACAGCGCATTTTAACGGCCTTACCCGCAAACTTCCCGTTACCGATTATTCTTATTCAGCATATGCCTGCCGCCTTTACCGGTGCTTTTGCCCAGCGCTTAAACACCTTGTCAAAAATCGAGATTAAAGAAGCTGAAGATAACGATTTGTTACGCCCTGGGGTGGCCTATTTAGCACCTGGAGGTAAACAAATGCTGGTAGAGGGTAGCGAAGGGCAGGCGCGGTTGCGGATTAAAGAAGATGATTCACCGAGAATTACTTTTAAGCCTAGCGTTGATATCACTTTCGCTACGGCTGCCAGAGTGTTTCACGATAAAGTGTTAGCTATCGTGTTGACTGGCATGGGATCTGACGGCCGTGAAGGGGCCAGAATGTTGAAGCAGCAGGGTTCAACAGTATGGGCACAGGATGAAGCAAGCTGCGTAGTGTATGGTATGCCGCAGGCTATCGCAGCAGCAGGTCTGATGGATGCAGAAGTCACGCTAACCGATGTTGCCAGTAAAATACTGACGGAATTAAAGCATGGATAAACTGGCGCTAAGTGGCTTTTCGCTGGCACTGCTGGCTATTGTCGGTGGCTTTATGCTGGAGGGGGGCGCGCTTAGTACCTTATTACACTTGCCGGCCTTTATTATTGTGTTTGGCGGTACCCTCGGGGCCGTTATGCTACAAACACCTTTTAGCCAGTTTCGTTTAGGCTTGTCGATGCTGCCTTGGGTATTTCGGCCCAAAGGCTTACCGGTACAAAGTACGATGAGCCGGATTGTTGACTGGGGTAATGCCGCCCGTGCTAATGGCTTTTTGTCACTGGAGTCGGCTGCATTGCAAGAGTCTGATCCTTTTTTACATCGTGGTTTGAATTTATTGGTGGATGGTGCTGAAGCGCAAGTTTTGCAAGGCACCTTAGATGCTGAGCTCAGTTTAGAGCGTGAGCGCTTACTTAGAGGCGCCAGAATTTATGAGGCCATGGGAGGCTATAGTCCTACCATTGGTATTATTGGTGCTGTACTTGGGTTAATTCAGGCCATGAGTAATATCAGCGATCCTGATTTACTCGGCTTGGGTATTGCTACGGCGTTTGTAGCAACCATTTATGGTGTAGGTTTTGCTAACCTGCTATTTATCCCGGTAGGAAATAAACTAAAAAACCTGGTGCAACAGCAAAGTTTGTACCATGAATTGATCATTGAAGGGCTAGTATCGATAGCACAGGGGCAAAACCCCCGTACCATCGAGAGTAAACTGGCCGCTTACCGGCCGGGGTAACTTATGTACCGGCATCGCGGGTCCCGACAGCAACCCGAGCGAGAAGATCTTGATCGCTGGCTGGTGTCCTATGCCGATTATATGACACTCATGTTCGCCCTCTTCGTGGTGCTGTACGCATTATCCTTATTAAAAAATGAAGAATTCAGCGTATTAACCGACTCCTTGACTAAGGTTTTTGAGAAACCACAGCAAAGTGAAACCGGTGCCCGTGACATCAGCGTTTTACCTTTGAGTAATAAGCAAAGCGAGTTCGATTTGCATGGTAGTTCTTTAGACAGTGCCAAAGGCCCGGAGCTGATTGCTGATGCCACCACCTTATCCGATGTTCGGCAGCAATATCTGGGTAGCCCATTGCAGTCGATAGAGCAGCAACTGACTCAGGCATTAAGTCATTTGCTAGAGCAAGGTGTTGCTAAGCTGCGTCAGGACGAAGATTGGCTGGTGATTGAATTAAATAGCGGTTTATTGTTTGCTTCAGGTAGTGCTTCAACCACGGTTTCGGCTAGAACCTTGCTGCAAGAAATTAGCAAAATCATTAACCCGATCAATAATTTTCTTAGAGTTCGCGGCTATACTGATAATATTCCAATCCGGAATGAGCTATTTTCATCAAACTGGGAATTATCGGTGGCGCGTGCAACCTCAGTGTTACGACTCTTAGAAAGCCTGGGTACACCGTCTCATCGCATGGCAATAGAGGGCTTTGGTCAATATTACCCCAGCGGCGATAACGCAACTGCAGCAGGCAGAGCAGAAAACCGTAAAGTAGTGATTGCTATATCGCGCTATGGTTATACACCCGAACAACAGACTACTGGTGAGCAAGATGGCGCGCTGGAGCAGCAGTTACAACAAGTAACGCAAGCTGATGGCTCTATTCAAGTTATTTCGCTGCCAGGTGGTGGCATTCGTATTACAACGCGTCAGGATAACCCTGATGCTGTGCCAGAAGGGCAGGATCCATAACGTGGTAATTTGGACAGTTGCAAATCAGAAAGGTGGCGTAGGTAAAACGACCACAACGGTAACATTGGGCGGCTTGCTGGCAGAGCGCGGTTATCGTGTATTATTAGTTGATACCGATCCGCATGCTTCACTAACCTATTATTTTGGGATTGATGCTGAAGAGCTGGAAGTTAGTGTCTATGATATTTTTATCCGCGGCAAAGACATTACCCGCGAAGAAATTTTGCAATCACTTTGCCCAAGCACGGCAGAACGTTTAGACATTTTACCGGCTTCAATGTCGCTGGCAACGTTAGATCGATCAATGGGCAATAAAGGTGGTATGGGCTTAATCGTAAAAAAAGCACTCAAGCTAATTGCTAAAGATTATGATTATGTGCTGATTGATTGCCCACCCGTAATGGGGGTACTGATGGTGAATGCGTTAGCGGCTTGCGACAGGGTACTGATACCGGTACAAACTGAGTTCCTGGCGCTAAAAGGGCTAGAACGAATGATCGCTACCATGGCCCTGATGCGTAATTCACAACAAGACTTAGCGTTCACTATCATCCCAACTATGTACGATAAACGTACCCGGGCATCGTTAGAAGCTTATAAAGAACTAAAAGCGAAATATCAGGATAAAGTATGGTCTGCCGTGGTGCCGGTAGATACGAAATTCCGCGATGCTTCCCTAGCACAAACACCGCCCAATGCTTTTGCTGGTGCGTCTCGAGGCGTCTTTGCTTACAACACCTTGCTGACCTATTTATTGCAACTGGCACCGGAGGCTTAAGATGAGCCATTTAATTGCCAGCCAAAAAGTTATTCAGCATTATTTAAAGGCGCTACTGACCGAAGAAGACAGTGTTGAAACGCCCGTAAAACCGGTATTGGCAGACGAGCGAAAGGCCGAACTGAATAAACTGTTGGCACAAGCTGTGCCGGTAGCACCGCCTAAGGTAGCACCGGCTGTAAAGGTTATCGAACCGATAGCCAAGAGCGTATTAGCAGAGCCAGTGATTACTCAGCCTGCTATGAGCAAATTGGTAGAAATTGCTGCCAGAGGCGCTACCGAAAAAGTAAGCAGTACTCTAAATTCAGCGATGCAGTTGCAGCGGGATATCCCTATTGCGAAGCGTCTGGCTGAGGTTGCTCCGACACCTGCGCTACCCGAAAAAGCCTATCGCCGCAGTCGTTTTCAAGCGTTGTTTTTTAGTATAGCTGGCCTTAAAGTAGCAGTGCCTCTTACCGAATTGGGTGGTATTTATGAGTTAGGTGAAATAAATACGTTATTTGGTAAACCGCGCTGGTTTAAAGGCGTTATGCTACATAGAGAGCAAAAACTCAATGTAGTTGATACCGCGCGTTGGGTAATGCCAGAAAAATATGACGCAATAGTGGCGCAAGGGTTAAACTATCAATATCTTGTGATGCTTGGATCGAGCAATTGGGGCCTGTGTTGTGAAACCCTGATAGATACCATTACGCTTGAACCAGAACAAATTAAGTGGCGTGAGCAGGAAGGCAAACGGCCCTGGATGGCGGGCTTAATTAAAGAACATATGTGTGTATTAGTTGATGTTGACGAGCTGATTGACCTTCTGGGTCGCGGCCTTGATATCAACGCCTGAACAGGCAGACCAATAAGGAGCTGTAGATGAGTAATAAATTTTCGCAGACGGCAGATAAAAACCAGGCCGCTGATCAGGTGTTGCAATGGGTTACTTTTCGGTTGCAGGAAGAAACCTACGGGATTAACGTAATGCAAGTGCAAGAAGTGCTACGTTACTCTGAGATTGCGCCGGTACCGGGTTCACCCGAGTATGTGCTGGGTATTATTAATTTGCGTGGTAATGTAGTAACCGTAATTGACACCCGGGCTCGCTTTGGTTTGCCACCTGCAGAGGTTACCGATAATACGCGGGTCGTTATTATTGAAGCTGAAAAACAAGTTATTGGTATTTTGGTTGATAGTGTTGCCGAAGTGGTTTATTTAAAACAGTCTGAAGTTGACGTAGCGCCTAATGTGGGTACAGATGAAAGCGCACGCTTTATTCAAGGTGTGGCAAACCGCGAAGGCGAGTTATTAATTCTGGTTGATCTTAATAAACTACTCAATGACGAAGAGTGGGATGAAATCAGTAGTATCTAATGCTGAATTTTAATCTGTTACCCTGGTTATTTATTGCTGTGCTCTTTCTACTACTGCTGCTACTGCTTATCTGGTGTCAGCAGCAGTGGCGTGCCCAGAAGCGGCAGTTGGTTGTGCTAAGTAGCCAGTTAGAAAGCAGCCAGCAGCAATGGAGTAACGCGCAAGCCGAGACCGAGGAATTGCGAGCCGGCGTTATTGGCGTGGGGCAGCGAGTGCTTGTTTTACAAGAGCGGCAGCAAGCACTTACTGAGCAATTACAGCAGTTGGAAGAACAGCAACAGGCTATAGCATTAAGCGATCCGGAAAGTAAGATTTATAGCCGAGCCATGAAAATGGTAGAGCTAGGCGCAGATCTGGAAGAAATCATTCGCGAGTGTGAACTGCCAAGAGCCGAAGCCGAATTGTTGTTTAACCTGCATCAGCAGAAACCGCGTTAAAGCCCATGGATAAATTATCCGAGCCTTTATCTGAAGAACCGTTAGCAGAAAAAAGCGCCACAGCGTTAAAGTATGATGGCCAAAATGCGCCGGTTATTGTTGCTAAAGGGCATGGTCAGTTAGCTGCTGATATTATTGCCGTGGCACGTGAGCACGGTGTGCTGATCCATGAAGATGCCGAACTTACTAAGCTGCTAAGTCAGTTACAGTTAGGCGAGCAAATACCGCGTGAGCTCTATCTTATTATCGCCGAGCTGATTGCTTTTTCTTATGTGCTGCAGGGGCAATTTCCTGACAATTGGCATAATATTCACCAGCGTATCGATCTTAAAACCTAAACCGGTTATGTTACCAAAGCGCTTTTACTAAGCGCTGTTGTTGATCCGGTGTATCTTGCAATAACCATTTACAAATAGCTGCAGCAACATCGGGATATTGCACGCTATGCTCGGCTTTAGGGCCATGTAGCCAGTCAGCAATTACCTTGCTGTTCAAATTATTTGTCCGGGCAGCGAGTTTAAGTTGCGTAAGTGCTAAGGCGTTCGACTGCTGTTCCATTTGCCCTTGCAAAGGTTTTACCAAGATATGTTTGTTAAGCTGCAGTGCCTCACTAATCAGCTCGAAGCCAGCATTGCTAAGCACGGCTTCACTTTGCAGTAGATCCGTCTTAAATGCCTCTAATGACGGTGGCTGAGTGCGAATATGGCCGAGTTGGCGGTTAGCTAAGCCGGGGCCATAAACACTAAAAGTAAATTCGGTTAAAGGTGCTAAGAGCCGAATAACCTGCTGCTGATCTTCAAAGGGCAAATATACCAATACCTGCTTGGATATTATGTTGCTAGAACTGGCTGATAAATCAATAATCGGTGGCAAGATAGGCTGATTAAAATGGTGCCAGTGCAACCCTAAGGCGTACTTAGCCGGCGCAAAATGACGAAACACTGCGCGGCTAAGCAGATTGGCATTTTCCATTGGGATCGGGTGTAAAAACGCGTACTGATGGCCGATAGCAATACAGGTTTTTTGTTGCCGTTTCGCCGCCCAGGCAGTGATTGGCTCAAAGTCGGTTAGCACCAGATCGTAGCCACTAACATCCAACGTGCGGATATCATGCCACAAAGCTGTCAAGCTGGCTTGTTTAGCGCTTTGCCAGTAATTTACCTTGCCTGCGTGCGTCACAAAGGTTAAACCCCGGCGCAGTTGATACTGCCCAAATTGCTGCATATCAAAGAATTGCTCAGCGGGGCGACCCGAAAACAGAAAGTCTACCGTTACCCCGGCTTGCCGGAGTTGTTTCTCCATGGCTCTGGCCCGGCTAATATGGCCATTTCCTGTTGCCTGTACACCATAGAGGATCCGCATCTGTACTCCGTTTAGTCAGTTGTTGGTTTTTGCCAAACCAGTGCTTTAAAATGCTGACGACACATCGAGACATAGCTCTCATTACCGCCAATTTGCACTTGCGATCCCGCAGTAGCAGCGTTGCCATGCTCATCTAGCCGCACCACAAAATTGGCTTTACGACCACAGTGGCAAATGGTTTTCAGCTCAATTAACTTATCAGCCCAGGCTAATAAAGCTTGGCTACCGGCAAAGGTTTCACCTAAAAAGTCGGTGCGCAAGCCAAAGGCCAATACCGGTATATTTAGCTGATCAACTACGTCGGTAAGTTGCCTTACCTGGGCTTTATTTAAAAACTGAGCTTCATCTAACAACACACAATCTAAACGGCCTTGTGCTTTCAGGTTGCTGATGTGCACCATAAAATCGAGGTTTGCATCAAAAATATGCGCATCCATTGCCAAACCAATCCGCGAGCTAACTTTACCCAGTCCAAAGCGGTTATCCAGCGCCGCGGTATAAATAGCCACTGTCATACCTCGTTCCTGATAGTTATAAGCACTTTGCAGTAAAGAGGTTGATTTACCGGCATTCATCGCCGAATAATAAAAGTATAATTGTGCCATCGCTTAAGCCCTATAAGTGTTGATGGCACAGTATAACTGAAAAATATAACGGTATAAGATGACAGTATTAAGACAATCTACACGAAGTCGAAATTTAGCTGCCGCTAGCGCGGCAGCTAAATATGTTAGTTAGGTTGGGGTTTATCATCTGGTTTAGCCGGTGGCTCATCAGATTTTTTCGGGCTTTGACTGGCTTTTTGTACGACAACTACTGGAAAAAACAGGTTCAGTGGATTTTGCTTAATTTGCTCTAGTACGCTTTTTAATAGCAGCGAAAATTTACCAATACGGGTGCCCCGGGCGCGTAGTGCAATAGTTAAGGCCAACGTAAAGCTTACCCAGAGATTAACGAAACCAATCAACAGCACCAGTATTAAATAAAACAAAAAGCTAAAAAGGCCTAATTCACCGCTTACCGTGCTATAGCCTAAATTGGCAGAAGCAAAGGCTACATGACGAATATCTAATGGCAGGCCTAATAGATACCCAAGATAACCTGTCATCCCTAGCAGCATGCCAAAAATAAAATTCCCGGCAAAAGCGCCATAATTGTCATGCCAATAATTTGCAAAGGCTTGGCGGGCACGGTTTGGTAGTAATTTTTTTAATAGTGGGTGATGGTATAACCGTAATCTAAAATCCAGATAGTTAGCGCGGTTCTCAAAAAAACCGGCAATAATCCCCGAGCAAAACAGCCAAACACCAGCAATAGCCGCAAAAAACAGCGAGCCATACCAGGGAGATATTGCTTTAAGTTGATAGGTTACTGCTGCTTCATCTAATAAGGGTTCGCCCCGCCAAAACCAAAATGCTAAAGCAATGATAGACGCGGTTAAAACGGCGATACTGACGTTACCCCATACTGCAGCCCATTGTGAGCGATTTACATCTAATAATAACGATGCCAGTTTTTTGTGGGCAGCCCGGCCGTTCTCGCCTTTTTCAACTTCAGCTGCAAAGCTGGCAGCCGTCATTGCGGGTTGCTTGGTGGCTACGGTTAAGCCCAAGGTATGAATGAGCACAAAACCTAGCCCGTAATTCAGGCTGACTAACAAGGCGTTGCTAAATGCACCCAACGCTAAGCTCTCGATGTACATTTTCAGTAGTGCCATACCGGCAATAATAACGCCGGCACCGGCTGCCGAGGCCATTAGACCAAAATATTGCGCTTTGCCGCGGGCAATGTAGTGCTCGCCATGGCTGCTTTTATTTACGCTAATACTTTTTGACAACAATTGGGTGCTGCTGCGCCACAGCGCCCGCACACTCTTTTTCTCGCGGCTGGTATTTAATAATTGTTCGCTTAACTGCAAGCTTAGGCTACGTAGTGCATTATCATGTTCTGCAGTGACCAGCGTGACCAGTTGCTCAATACGGCTTAAGGTTTGTTCTAAGCGCTCTAACAAGTGTGCTACAGCGACGGTGCTGCCTGCTGCAGAAGCGCGACGTCTTAGGCGATCAACCTGTTCCGAGCATTGTGCCATCATTACCTGATAATGGGCGCAGTCATAGGCTGCTAGTTCAGGTTCTTGCTGTTGTCTTCTGGCATGTACCACCAGTAAGTTTAGTTCTCTATGTAGTGCGATAAAAGCTGAATCGATATTATTTAGCCGCTTATCCAAACGCATAAGATCGGGCTCCATCTCCTCAGCTGCTATCCAAACACTGAGCATTTCCAGTGCGCATAAGGCTTCTTCATGCAGGTGCAATTCAAAACGTTGTAACGGTTCGCTAGAGACCACACTTAAAAAATATTGGCTAAAGATATGAAACTGCGTTTGACCGTCGGCAGGTTCTTCTTCGGTAAAGCCAATTTCTTTAAATACCTCGGCCAGCATATCTTTTAGCTCGGTTAAATCACGTGGCGCAGGCATCACTTTTTCATATAAGCGACTTGATAGCTCACGAAAAAAACCACGGCGCGAAAATACCCCTAAACTCACTAAAGCCGGGTAAAGATGTACACTGGTTAACCAGTTAAAGAGTGTGTCGGCAATTTGCTGTCCTTCAACCGGATTTTGCTGCAAGGTTTCTAATAATTTCTTACTGCGCTTATTACGCTCAAAGCTAAAATGTGATTCGTGTAACCAATTAACTAGCTGCTTAACGAGCGCTAAGCCATCTTTTTCTGTGGCGAGGGAGCGAACTAACATTAGCGCGTTTAATTTATCCATCGGGACCTCATAGGTGCTATTACCAACTTTGCTACATGCAGTCGCAATGCTATTGGCAATGACAGGTGTTTAATTGTTCCGGCGCTATAGGCGTTTTACCTTAAAAAAGGCATACTGCCAAGATATTAGCGTGTTAAGTCAGGAAAAATGTAATGGAAAAATGGTTGTTAATTCCGGTTTTTGCGCAGGTGCTGTTAACCAGTGTGGTTATGGTTTTAATGGGGCGTCGCCGGATAAAAGCCGCGAAAGGCAAACAAATTAGCGTAGCCGCATTTCAAACCATGAATTTAACCGGGGCCAGTGAGCAGGTAATTGCCACCGGACGTAATTTTGATAATCAGTTCCAGATGCCGATGCTATATATTTTTAGTGTGCTGTTTATTTTGCAGCTGGGCCTGGCCGATGTAACCTTTGTAATACTGGGCGCCGTTTTTGTGGCTTTACGTTATTGGCATACCTTTATTCATATTGGCAGTAATGTGTTAAGAGCCCGTTTTCGGGTATTTTTAATGGGCTGTCTGGTGCTATGGTTAATTTGGATCCGTTTATTGATATTGGCGCTGTTGTAACAGCGCCAATAAAAAACGGGTACTACTATTCATTCGTAACGCAGCGCTTCAATTGGCTGTAATCTGGCGGCTTTTTTCGCCGGGTAATAGCCAAAAAATACGCCGATTAACGCCGAGAAGCCAATGCTCATCACCACCACTTCGGGCTGAATTATCGCGGTATAACCTAGAAAGTGCTCTACTGACCAGGTAACCGCCAGCGCTAAGCTTAGCCCTAGCGCCCCGCCTAGCGCACAGAGTAGAACCGCTTCGATTAAAAACTGTCGCATAATATCATTCGGTTTAGCGCCCACTGCCATGCGCAAGCCTATTTCCCGCGTCCGCTCGGTTACTGATACCAGCATAATATTCATAATGCCAATACCACCGACTAATAATGACACGGAGGCAACTGCTGCTAGCAAGCCATTAAAAATTTGCATGGTTTGTGCTCGGGTTTCGACCATTTCCGACAGATTACGGATTCGAAACGGTTGATCATTCGCTGTGGTGCGTAAGCGTTGGCGTAATAGTGCATCCATTTCTTGCTCGACTAAACTCATATCCCGTTCGTCAGCCACTTGCACAATAATAGAACGTACCGCTTTTGGGCTGGAGAGGGTAATACCAGAGATCCTTTTGCGCACGGTATCTATTGGCATAAACACTAAGTCATCCTGATCGTTGCCCTGGGTATTCTGCCCTTTACCGTTTAACACACCAATAATGGTAACCGGAATTTTATTAATCCGAATGGTTTGACCAAGGGCATCACTGGCACCAAAGAGTTCACGTTTTACGGTTTGACCTATTACAGCCACCCGGCCGGCACTGCTAAGCTCGCTATCACTAAAGGTGCGTCCTTCAGCAATTGACCAGCTTTGCGCCTGATAAATTTTATTATCTACCCCCATAATAGAAGGAGCCCAGTTCATATTGCCATAGATCACTTGCCCAGAAGACTGTACAGTTGGCGCGGCCACAGTGACCTGCGGGAGCTGCGTTTCGATGGCTAGTGCATCCATTTCGGTTAAGCTTTGGCCGCCACTGGCTTGCTGCGCACCGCCCATAAAGCGCGGGCGGCTCATTACAATAAACACATTACCACCAAGGCTTTTAATTTGCTGATCGACTTCATAGCGGGCACCGGAGCCCAGCGCCAGCATAATAATGACCGCGGCAACACCGATGATAATACCCAACATCGTCAGGATGCTGCGTAGCAAATTTACTTTTAGCGCTATCCAAGCCACACTAATCAACATTAAAAAATTCATGTTAAGGCCTCCGCTAAGCGGATTTGCCTAAAGTGCTGTAGTGCTCTGCTAGCATTTTCTGGGGCACTTTTACGATCACTTAATAATAAGCCATCTCTAAAGACCAATTGGCGGCTAGCAAAGGCGGCAATATCTGGTGTTTATCGTCCAGTACCCAAACCTGCGCTGCGGTGCCAAGATCTGCAGTTGCACCTGGTCGGGCAGGGCGGCGCTGGGCATTGAGTTCGTTATAGCGCTGAAATTCCTCTTCAGATAACACCAGCTGTAATTCGTTATGCAGTTTTTGCCGCAGTTGTTGCATTTGCTGGCGCATATCACTCATCGGGTTATCGTTGCCACTGGCGCGTGCTTGTCGTAGCGTTTTACTAAAATCATTGTATAGCTTTCGTACACTGCTCGCTTTATCGCCAGATAAGTTAAGTTGTTTAATCAGCTCTGTGGCCATATCGGGCATAGCCTGGATCGTGGTGGCGGTATTGGCACCGGCAGGCCGAAAACGTAGGGCTGCATTAGGTACTCGCAACACCTCGGTTTGCTGGCCTCGAATAACATTTACATTTGCGGTCATACCGGGCAGTAAGAGTTGTTGTTGATTAGGGGCATCAATAATGACTTTGTAAGTCACTACGTTAGACACGTTAGTTGCGGCTTTACGTACTTGCGATACAGTACCCAGAAACTGCCGGTTGGGGTAGGCATCAACCTGAAACCGCACGTTTTGGCCTTCGGCAAGTTTACCAATATCGGCTTCATCCACATCGGCCTCAATTTGCATTTGCCGTAAATCTTGCGCAATAGTAAACAGCGTGGGGGCAGAAAGGCTTGCCGCGACGGTTTGGCCGATATCCACCTGCCGGTCAATTACGGTACCGTTCACCGGTGAGCGGATTTGTGTCCGATCTAAATCTAGCTTAGCCTGATCTAACTGTGCCTCACGTTGCAGCAATTGGGCTTCGGCGCTATTAATTTGCGCTTTGGCCAGGGTAATTTGCGCCTGTGCATTTTCGTAGTCAGCCATGGCGTTATCTACATCGGTTTGATTAGTCAGGCTTCTGGCCATTAGCTCTTGTTGCCGTTGATAAGCGCGCGCAGTTTTGTTTAAGTCGGTTTCGGCTTTTTGCAGGTTAGCTTTTTGCTGTGCCAAACTGGCTTTAGCCATCACTACATCGGCTTCAGATTGCCGTAATTTAGCGGCATAGGTTCGATCATCCAACCGGGCAATAAGTTGGCCTTGGGTCACATCATCATTAAAATCTACCAACAGCTCAGTGATTAAGCCTGAAACTTCTGTACCTACTTCCACTGTTACCACTGCGCGCGTGGTACCGGCAGTGTTTACCACACTTTCAATATCACCCTTAGTTAACGCCTGGGTTTGATAGTGAATTTTTTCTGCTGCAGGTGGTTTTAATTGCCAACCGACTACTGCTAACACAAGCACAATTAAACCTGAAATCCAGTAACGCACAGTGAATACTCCTAACTATTTCGTATAGCCTAACTATTTCGTTAGCCTAACTATACGGGCTAGTTGCCTTGCAGCACAGTCGTGACTTGGTAAAGGTTATGTAAAGTAAAAATATCTGGTGTTATTTAACCCCTTTTCAGTTAGCCAAACGTCTTATTTAGGACCACTCGTACTTTAGGAATTTAACCATGACAATAGCTAACTATATTAATCAACCTCTGTTTATCCCAGCGCTGCTAAGATTACTTAGTACTACGGTGTTGGCGCTGCTGATGACTTTTGTCCTTTTTGTATTGATGAAGCTGCTAATTACCCCTGCGGATGAGTACTTTGTCCCTGTTGAGCGTGACCTAGCCGTAGTTGAGCTGTTCGAGCCCCCTAAAGAAACGGATCCTGAGATCCGTAAGACGTTACCGCCCAAACCAGAGATAACACCTCCGAATATGACGCTAAGCCACATAGACCCGGTAGATACCACTAGTCAGGTACTAGTAGGCAGATTTACCCCCGATATTGGCGTAACATTGGATGGACCAACCTTGGTCAACAGCTTGGGTAATAAAATGGCAACGCCCTTGGTCAGAGTGGAGCCGCGTTTCCCAACAGAAGCCCTGCGTCAGGGCATTGCGGGTTGGGTGGTGCTAAATTTTAGTATTGATGAAACCGGCAGTGTTACTGATATTAATGTGCTGGCGGCCGAGCCCAGAAATATATTTGATCGTGAAGCAATTCGAGCATTACGGCGCTGGAAATATCAGCCACAATTAGTAGAAGGTAAACCAATAAAGCAGACCAATTTACAGGTGCAACTAGATTTTCAGTTAGAGCAGGAATAGCCGCTTTGTTAGCCAGAGGATCTATTATGGCATTATCTTTTTTATTGCCAAGGCGTTTGACTACCGCCCCTACAGCGGAAGCGTTGCTGGCGGACTATAGCAATACCGGAAAGCGCAGCTATTTAGCGCAATTAATTGAGCAATGCGGTAACGATTTATATTATTTCTTGCTGAAACAGTCGGATGCAAAAACAGCAGAAGACGTGTGTCAGCAGAGCTGGCTTAAGGTTATGGAAAAGCATCAGCATTTTCAAGGTAATAGCAGTTTTAAAACCTGGCTCTTTACCATTGGTCGAAACTGCTTACTGGATGAATTGCGCCGGCAGCAGCGTTGGCAGTTATCGGCGCTAGAGGATGACGAGGTCGTCGCGGCTATGACGGTTGATGATGTGCTGCTTAAGGTAACGCAACAACAGCAGCAAATGGCTTTTGAGCAGCAACTTAAGTTGTTGCCCTTTGCCCAGCGCGAAGCGTTAATTCTGCAATTGGAAGGCTTTTCGTTATCTGAGATAGCGGCGATTACCGGTCAGCCGGCCGAAACGATTAAAAGCCGGTTGCGTTATGCCCGGCAATTCCTGCAACAATTTTGCGGAGAGCATAATGACTGAGCGTAAACATGAGAGTGAACACGAACATTTTGAGCAGAAGTTGCAGCGAGCTTACCAGCAAAGCAAAACGTTGCACCCTATGCCATCGACGGTGAAAAAACACATTTTGCAGCAAGGCGATACGGCCAGGTTACAGCCATACCAGCATTGGTTTCGCAATGCACAACTTGCCTTAGGTAGTGTTTTATTGGCAGTGTTAGGGTATCTGATGCTACAACCTGTTACGATACCTTCTTATCAAATTGTGGTAAGTTATAGTGACCATGCTATCGAAACCGAAGCACATAGCTTAACGGTACGATCAATGCCTGCGGTAGTTGCCCAGTTCTCTGCAGATGAGAACCAACAACGTTACCAGCAGATGTTGCTGGCTCAAGATAATATTAGCCAGTTTCATGCTGAATACGGCGTATTACAAAAGGTACAGCAGCAATGGCAAATCACCGTCTGCAATCAGTTAGCAGTAACTATCGATGATGCGCTGTTACAACAATTAAAAACCTATGACGTGCAGCTAGCACAACGGCAAGTTCAGCAAAACATAGCGTTTTACCGTGGTCCGCAGGGACAGATCCTGGCGATAAAGCCAGCAGACAGGGCACAGCAGTGTCCAGTTAGTTGAAAAAACGTCGCCGCGTTGTAATAATGCCGGAGTATTTGAATTAACGGCTTAATTTCGCCTAAGAGGGCAACAGTGTTGTTTAGAGTAAGCTTAATTTTAGGTGTTTTCAGCTTGTTTTCTGTACAGGCAAGTGAGGTATTGCCATCGCATGTCGAAGATTTTAAACAACACTTTGAAAGCGCACTGGCCGAACAAAAGGTTCCAGGAGCTGCTTATGCTATCGTGTATAAAGATAAAATTATTAGCGCAGGAGGTTACGGGGTTCGAGAAGTCGGTTCCAAGGCGCCAGTAGACGCCTATACTGTGTTTCGAATTGCCTCAGTATCTAAAACCTTTGCTGGTGGTTTGGCCAGTATTTTAGCATCGCAAGGGCATTTTCGCTGGGACGAACCCGTTACCCGTTATTTACCCGATTTTTCGTTTAAAACCCGCTCTTACAATAACAAATTAAAAATTGAACATTTATTAGCACAAAGTACCGGGGTTATCGCCAATGCTTACGATAATCTGATTGAAGCCAATTTAGCACCAGATCGCATCTTACCGCAGTTTCAAAAGCTGGATCCGATGTGTAATCCAGGGCAGTGTTACGGTTATCAAAATGTGCTATTCAGTTTAATTGAACCCATTATGCAACAAACAACCTCACAAGATTACGCCAGTTTGCTGCAGAAGAACATTTTTTCCCCACTTAAAATGCCTACCGCCTCAGTGGGGCTAGAGGGCTTTTTAAATACAGAAAACCGCGCTATTCCGCATGTAAAAGCGCGTGGCCAATGGCATTCCAGAACCGTAAGTGAAAGCTACTATCGGTTTGCGCCTGCGGCTGGTGTTAATGCCAGTGCTATTGATTTAGGTTATTGGCTTATTGCCCAGCTGGGGTACAATCCAGAAGTATTAAACGAAGAACAGTTAAAACTCATTACCAGTAAGCGCGTACGTACGGTACGGGATTTACGGCGCCGTTTGTGGCGCGAGCATATTACCGATGCACATTATGCCTTAGGTTGGCGGGTGTATCAGTTTGGGCAGGAGCAGCTGGTGTATCATGGTGGCTGGGTGCAGGGCTTTCGGGCTGAGCTGGCTTACTCGAAAGATCGCGAGCTGGGGCTAGTCATTTTGCTCAATGCCGAATCTAATGTGGTGGCAGAGCTCAGTACCTATTTCTGGTCAACCATGTTTACCGCTATGCAACAGCAAGACAAAGCCGCTTTGCTGGCAGGCTGCAAACTCGCCGCCAAACCAGCTAGCAGCAACTGCTAAATATTTTTTTGATATAAATCGAAATAAAAGTCACACTGAATCATGGGCTTGCTGTTAATAAAGCTAGCCCGTGTTTTATCGTTAAACTTCCAGCCCAATGGCACCATAGTGATCAGATGCGTTAAATCTTCTGCACTTAGTTCATCTAGTGTAAAACTCAGTTGCTGGCGCTGCATATGTTGAAAACCCGCCAGCTCCGCAATATCGCTGCTGTGTAATTTCACCTCGCTATACAGTGCCTGTTTAATTTGCAGTAAGTGCGCAGGTGCCGGTGTCACCGTAAGTAAGTAACCACCGACCTTTAACACCCGTTGCAGCTCACTAAGTAACGAAGGCGCATAAATACGCACTATGGCATCAAACTGATTGGCGGCAAAAGGCAGTTGATAGGCACTGGCTACGGCAAAATGGGCTTTAGGGTAATGTTTAGCGGCAAAGCGAATAGCGGCTTTGGAAATATCAATACCGTGCAGCTGCTCTGGGGCTAATTGCTGCTGCAATATGCCACTGTAATAGCCTTCACCACAGCCTAAATCCAGCAGTTGTTGCGGCTTATAGGCACTGAGCATAGCGGCTGCCTGCTGGGCAACCTCTGCATACCAGCCAGCTTGTAAAAATGCGCGACGGGCTTGCATCATCTCGCTGTTATCACCCGGGTCCAGCGATTTTTTCTGTTGTACCGGTAGCAAATTAACATAGCCTTCTTTCGCCAGATCGAAGCTGTGTTTATTGGTACATTGATATTGGCGCTGGTTTAACGTCAAGGGTAACTGGCAGAGCGGGCAAAGATACATGCGAACACCACAGTAGAAAAGCTGTATTGTAGCAGCAGGCAAGCTTTCGCTGCAAAGCCTTGGTATACTGAGTACATATTGTTTTGGGGGTATTATGCAAGCATTAGAACTTTGGTCGTTAGATGAGCTATGCGATCATGCTTTTGATATATTTGAAGAGTTAGCGGTAGATAACCTGTCAGCGGCAGATTATAAGTTGTATCACCAACATTATGAAAGCCGTGGCTATGCTGATGTGTTGCCACCCGGCGAGGGTTGGGAAGAATTGGCCACCCAGGACTTAGATCCCGAACTGCATTTTGAAGTGCAAATTGGTTTAAGTGGGGAGCAGGGCGAAGCGGATATGGTACTGGCGCGTATCCTGCTTAGCCGGGAAAAAGATGAGAATCTTTGTCATGCGCTCTGGCGTGGTCAATAGCACGGTAGTGATCTTGCTAATGCTCAGTTAGGAATCAAGAGTTCAGTTAGTAATCAAATACTCAATTCACAATCGGAGAGCGTCATGCTACTAAATGCTAAACAAAGTCAGGTATTGCTGATCGATATCCAAAGCCGTTTAGCACCGGCGATCTTCGACAGTGCTGCAGTCAGCCAAGCTGCCGCCTGGGTATTACAAATTGCCAGTTTATGCGAAGTACCGGCATTGGCGACGGAGCAGTATCCAAAAGGGCTGGGCCATACTCTGCCGGCATTGCTAGAATTATTGCCTGAGCAGGCTATTTTTGAAAAAATTCACTTTAGTGCCTTGCGTGAAAACAACATTGCCGCAGCGATTGCTGCCAAAGCCCGGCCACAAATAGTGGTTGTTGGTACAGAAAGCCATGTCTGTGTATTACAAAGCGTACTGGATTTATTGGCCGCGAATTATCAGGTATTTGTGGTAAGCGAAGCGGTGGGCTCGAGAACGGTGGAAAACAAGCAACTGGCACTTAGCCGGATGCAGCAAGCCGGTGCGGTAATTATCAGTCAGGAAATGTTGGCCTTTGAATGGCTGGAGCGAGCCGGAACCGAATTGTTCCGGCAAATTAGTAAAGGCTGGATCCGCTAATTCGCCTTTGCCCACAGTTTATTCTGCAACCAACTGATTAATTTGGTAATGACTTACAGCTGACCCAGCTGCTGGGTTACTTAGGCCAGCGTAATCCGTAGCGTGTAGATAATCTTGCGGCCTTTAGCAGCCTTGCAGCAGTTTTTTGTTACAGGATAAAAGCCCAGCTGCTTAAGGGATATCTAACACAACTATGAGTTTAAAGCCCACTGATGCTTTATAGATTAAGTAAACAATTGCGGCACAACCGCCTACTTTTCACGGTATTGTTGTGTGCATTGTTTACTTGCTGGGGGCATAATGCCAATTGGTGGCACAGTTGCCCCAACACCTCAGTAAATAGCAATAATACCGTTTCCAGTTCTGCCCCCCAAGAAAGCGTCTTATATCTGTCAGATACTGCAGAGACAGAGATAGGATCTGCAAGCACGTGTGAGAATACTGCACATCTATTAAAGCAAACCCTCCCTGATTTACCCGATGCACTTCCACTACTGATGTTATTTATGCTCGTCGTGGTGTCTGGGTACTGGCGGGTAAATATCCCAATTACTCTGCCGCGTTGGCGACCTAAAAAGCGACCGCATGCGATCTTTTGCTGCTACCTGGAATAGAACCGGACGTTAAATACGTTTTCGTTTTTATTTCAGGAGAAACATAATGTTATATTTTATAAAGCGCTTGCTCTGTGCAGCGCTCGTTGTGGTTTGCTATGCAGAAGCCACAACGGTATTGACTTCCACTGACCATGTTGCGTTAGTTGATGAATCAACATATTCCAGTGCGCAAAATAGTCTACCAGGCACCGGCTGGCTTAGGCAGGCTGAAGCGCCACATTTGGCAGTTAATTTTGCGCTAACAGGACAGTACGATCCGCAGACAGCTACTGTTAATGCTTTACTACAAATTCAATTAAGCGATGAATGGAAAACCTATTGGCGTGCACCAGGTGAAGGTGGTGTTGCGCCATCCATCACTTGGGAGAACGCTGAGCAAATCCACAGCATTACCTGGCATTGGCCAACGCCAAAACGTTTCTGGGTACAAGGTTTGGCCACTCAAGGCTATCAGGGTAGTGTTAATTTTCCACTTGAGTTAACACTTGTTTCGGGGCAACCACGCGCAGTTCTACAAGCCACTTTAACCATACCTACTTGTACCACGGTTTGTGTGCTTACTGATTTTGCCATTACGTTAGCTATTGAACCTGAAAAGCTTACACCGGACGCAGAACGGGTTTTCCTGTTTAGCCAGGCTATGAGCCAAGTACCTCAACCTTTACCTACTGCCAGAGTTTTAGCGGCAACATTAATAGAAAAGGCTGGAGATATTTTGGTTACCGCAGAACGTGACGAAGGCTGGCAGTCACCGGTTATGTTTATTCATACTGATGATGACACGCTTGATGAAGTGGTTTTTCAGATCGCCACGCTACAGCATAGCGACGAACAGGTGCGCGCCAGGGTAAATGCCAAACATTGGCTTGCCTTGCCAGAGCTATCAGGTAAGGTTTTGAATATTACCCTGACTGATACTGATTTTGCTGCAGAATATGTGGTTGACGTTGCTAACCGCAGTGCTGATACCGCAACGTGGGGTTATGACTACCGACTGCCAATAATCTTATTGTTTGCCCTGGCTGGCGGACTTATTTTAAACATTATGCCCTGTGTACTGCCGGTGCTGGCGATAAAAATGCACAGTATTATCACGGCACAAGAGCAACGGGCAGCAACCATTCGTAAACAATTCCTCGCTGCCGCTTTTGGCATTATCAGTACGTTTTGGTTACTGGCAGCAATGTTGGGAGTGCTTAAAATATCGGGCGCGAGTGTAGGGTGGGGGATCCAGTTTCAGAATCCTTACTTTATCGGGTTTTTGGTCGTTGTTACCTGGGTATTTGCGCTGAGTTTATTGGGGATCTTTAACGTACGTTTACCCGCAATGCTCTCAAACTTGGCCGCAAGAAGCGGTGATAACAGTTACCACAGTCATTTTTTTCAAGGGATGCTCGCAACGTTACTGGCGACACCTTGTACTGCGCCTTTACTGGGAACTGCTGTAGCCTTTGCCCTTGGTGCAAGTGTGGGGGTTATTGTATTGGTGTTTAGCGCAATAGGCTTGGGTATGGCGTTACCCTGGTTATTATTGGCAGCCTTTCCTAAAATTTGCCGGTATTTTCCTAAACCCGGACCTTGGCTGAAGTGGGTAAAACCCACTTTTGCGTTGATGCTATTTAGTACCTCAATCTGGTTAATCTCGCTTTTGGCACCTTATCTAGAATTAACCTCTCTGGTAACTGGCTTTGTTGCACTTTTTATCACTACGTTGCTTCTGATTGCCAGTTTACAGGGCGTGCAAATGATGTTGCGGACGTTGGCTGTGGGATTGTTAGTGAGTGCCGTAGTGGGGGTTTTGCTGCTGGCAACAACCCAGCAATGGCAGACAGCCTTACCAAAAGATCATCACTGGCAACCTTATACCAATGAGCAAATTGGCCAGGCTATTGCTGAGGGCAAAGTGGTATTTATAGATGTGACAGCAGACTGGTGCATTACCTGCAAGGCAAACAAAATTGGGGTTTTATTACAGCAACCGGTGTACCAAGCCCTGGCTGGATCAGATGTTGTCAGACTGCGCGCTGACTGGACAACGCCCAATTCATTGGTTAGCGAATACTTACAACAAAATCAGGTTTATGGTGTGCCTTTTAACAAGGTATACGGCCCTGCTGCCTCAGAAGGTATTGCTCTACCGACTCTTTTAACCTCAGATCGCGTAATTAACGCTATGGAGCAGGCCCGTGGCTCAACATCCAAGCAATAGCAGCCGTATGCAGCGTATAAAACGTTCAACTCGCACTGCCTTCCTATTTAGCGTCGTGCTGTTCGGGATCATGTTTACCCAAGATCTCGTTAGGCAGCGTAAGGTTCCTGATTCTGTCCCACCGCAACAACTGCTTAGCATTAATGGAAGCCATTATGACTTAGTCGCGTTAAGTGCTGATGGGCCAGTATTGGTTTATTTTTGGGCCACCTGGTGCCCGGTTTGCCAACTTACATCACCGTTAATGTCAACTTTTAGCCATGATTATCCGGTAATCAGTATTGCCATGCGATCGGGCGAGGACAAAAAGCTACAACAGTATATCACGGCAAAAGGGTACGAGTTTTCCGTGATAAATGATATGCACGGGCAGCTAACGGCACCATGGCAGATCGGGGTAACGCCCACTATTGCCATCGTGCTAAACGGCAAAATTGTCTCGGTAACCTCTGGTGTCACAACTTCACTGGGGCTAAGAGCCAGATTATGGTTTTACAGCAACTTTAACTAATTCTAATGAGTATTTTTATGAAAACGATTTTACGAGCTTTAATGTTAAGCTTATTTGTGTGGACCCATATCACTGCTACTGCGTCAGCCGAAGGTGCTAGTGCGTCCAAAATTAACTCAGAACAGCAGCAGGCGCTGGTTGAAATCAATCGAGCTTTACAAGATAACCCTGAATTAATACTGGGGTTACGACAAAGTCTGAACGCATTTTTGCAACAACGGGCAGAGCATAATAACGCCTTGCTAAATAGCGAGGCGTGGTTGTATCAACAAAGAGTGCATCCTCGCCTTGGAGACAAAAATGCACCTAACAAAATTATTGTATTCACGGATTATGATTGTCCATTTTGCAAACGGCTTGAGCCCGTATTAGAAAAACTGGTCGCTGAGCAACCAAACATTCAGGTTATTTCGATACTGGTACCGCTACGGCAAAACTTACCAGCAGGCGCGCAAACCAACTCGGCATTATTCGCATTAGATGTGTGGCAGCACAATCCGACACAGTTTAGCCAGGCTCATGACTTATTGATGAGAAAGTCAGGGTTGCACACTGCTGCGTCATTAAAACACATTGCTGAGGCAACGAGTAATGAGAGATTTTTAAAGGCTTCAGCCCATAGTTTGCAGACTGTAGAGCGCAATGCTGAGGTATTTAACAGTTTGGGACTGCGCGGCACTCCGGCAATTATGGTGGGGCGTCAAGTCATTCCAGGATTCGTGCCTTTCTCCCAGTTACTTGAAACCGCTCAAGCGGAGTTTAAACTGGATTAGTCCGGCAATAAAATTACGTTAGTTGGCGCTGTGTTGAATTAGCTGATGGTTCTACCGGTACCCCATTAAAAAACGACCTTTACTACGCTGTCCTGGTTGGAAAACAGCGGTAAGCGCGATGCCTTCGATATCCAGTTAATGACGCCTTTTGCCAATCGGATTTTTACCGTGCCGCTTTATAACGATTTTGTAGTTAATCGTTGGGCCAGCCAGCCTATAACGCAATGTTGCACGGTAAGGTGTAAGGAGTTAGCTATGGATATTATGAGTATCGTTACCGTGATGTGGTGCACCTTGCAGCCCAAGCAATAACTTGATGACTGAGATAAAGATCACAAAACCTGAAAGGCTCCCATGGGAGCCTTTCAGTTGCCATCTATTTGTTGCAACAAGGGGTTAGCGGAATGGAGCCGGACGCGGTGTATCCTCACCTGTTGCCGGCAAAATAGGTAACTCTAGTTTTGGTATTTCGCCGGTTAGGGTTTTCATAAACGCAACCAGCATCTCAATTAAGGTTTCTTCAAAGGCAGCGATAGCATCAGTTATGCGGTCCAGATTAACCTCCGGTGTACCATACACCTGCTGCATAATTTCAACATAACCCGGAATCGATTTAATCACATACACCGCCAGAGTATGCGGCATGGCCATTTCAACTTCGGCCTGGATAGGACCTGCTGCTTGTTCTTTAAGGTTCGCTGCCCGACCATCCCAAAACTGGGCAATAGACAGGCTGGAGTTGAATACTGTTGGAGAGTTGACCGGCCCCGCCTGCTATTTGTGGCCAATAGAGGTTTTAAGGTTGTCTGTACCGCCCAGGGATAAGTTATGGCAGGTATTACAGGAAATAATACCTGACATCGACAAGCGCGGATCGAAGAAGAGCTTTTTACCCAGCTCCACTAGGGGGTATCTGAGATTTGACTTAGCGCAAAAGAAAGCAAAGTTTATTTTCGCTTTACACACTTCTTTGGGGGCACGCTGCGGTAATTATCAGTCAGGAAATGTTAGCCTTTGAATAGCTGGAGCGTGCCGGAACCGAATTGTTCCGGCAAATTAGTAAAGGCTGGATCCGCTAATTACTGAGTGCTGTTTTGGCTAAATAACCGATCCAGCAATAGCGCCAACCGCACAGCGGCTTGTTGCAGGCGCTGCTCTAAAATGTGCTGATGTTGCTCCAGATAAGCATCATCAAGCAGCATCCCTGGCCGGTACTGCTGATAAATAGCATAAGTCAGTGCCGCCGATTCGTTTGCCCAATCTAAAACTGTGCCTTGCTGCCAGCTTGCTGTATTGTCGGCATTAATCTGCAAAAACAGGGCTTCTTGCTGGTTATAATCCTCATCGTAACCGAGTTTACTTAGCATATTGCTGTCCCACACGCCGTGCAGGTTGGTAGGCATTTCGTGGCTGTAAAAATACACGGCCGTACGATTGCCACCTAAATCATCAGCATAACTAACATGCAAGGGTTGGTGCAGATCGCCAATATGATGCGCTAAAAACAGCAAGGCTTGCCAATCGTGCTGATCGGCAATTAAACGCTGCTGCATATCGGCAATGGCCGATAAAATACAGCCTTGCTCGGGGCAGCTTTCAGCCGTTACTTGTTTTTCACCACGTGGCATATTGACATAGTGGTGTGGTGCACTCCAACGAAACTCATCTTGGCTTCTTACTTCATCAGGCCAGGAACATGCCGCGGCAAACTCAGTATGTGGTGATGCCGCCACCAAGGTAGCAAGCTGTTGTTGGGTTTTTGCCGAAACTAACTGCAGCGCCATATCACATACCAGACCATGCCCAGTGCGGCCAAAACCGTAGCTATTAACACTGACCAATAAGCTAACAATCACAAACAAGAAACGCATAATTATTCTCCAACGAGCTGAGTGATCTGATACTGGCTTTGCGGCAAGCCAATTTGTTGCTGCACCTCAGCCAGCGCCTGAGCCAGTTCAGCAGCCAGCGTATAAGGAGGGTTAATCACCAGCATACCGCTGCCGGTCATACCATGGCCTACGCTATCGGCATGCAGATTAAACTCTATGCGTAACTGGTTTTTAATACCGGTCGCTACTATAGCCGCAATAAAAGCCTCAGCAGCACTGCGCTCAATCACCGGATACCAAATCGCATAGGTAGCTTGGGGCCAGCGTTTATAGGCTTCAAGCAAGCCAGCAACCAGATCCTGATATTCCGTTTTTAGCTCATAAGGTGGGTCGATCAGCACCAGTCCGCGTTTTACCAGCGGCGGCAGCATCGCTTTAAAGCCAGCATAGGCGTCCATGTTTTCGATTCGGGTATAACGCCGTTTTGCAAATTGGCTTTTTAATACTGGAAAATCAGTAGGATGCAGCTCAGTTGCTTGCAAATAATCTTGCTGGCGCAGCATTAAGGCCGCGATTTTGGGGGAGCCTGGATAAAAATTCAGCTCATTATCTGGGTTTAGTTGTTTTAGCAGTGCCAGATATTTTTGCAGCACGGCGCTTTTAGGCTGATACTGCCAAAGCTTAGCAATACCCTCTTTAAACTCGGCCGTTTTTTGTGCATGTTCGCTATATAAACTATACAGACCGGCACCAGCATGAGTATCGTGATAGCACAGCGGTTTATCTTTTTTTAGCAGATAATCCAAAATAGCGACTTCTGTCAGGTGTTTTACCACATCGGCATGATTGCCGGCATGATAGCTGTGGCGATAACTCAGCATAGGTAAAGCCTTTATCTGCAATTTTTCAGGCGCCAAGGATACTGCGTTAGCTGAAAAACACAAGTATTGTTGCCCTGTAGCTGGTAAAATCCGCCACATTTATAATGTATTGGCCGTAAGGCGCAGGCAGGAAAAGTTATGTCACAACACAGGCCAAAAAACGGTAAAGCCACTAATTCATTACAAAAGCCTTGGGCTAAAACCGCTAAGGCGGCCGGTAATAAAGTCAGCCGCAACAGTGCTAGTCGCAATACTGATAGTACAAAACCACAGGCCGCGAAACCGATAAAGTCGGTGCAGGGCGATGAGAGCAAAGTCTACAGCCCAAATGCTTGCCGAGTGCTGTTTCAACAGCGACCTGAATCGGTAATTCGGTTGTATGTGTCAGAGAAAGTAGCGCCGAAATTTTCGGACGTAATGAAGTATCTGGCGGCGTCGAAAAAAGCTTACCATATAGTGGAAGATGCTGAATTAGAGAAAATCGCTGCCAGTACGCATCATGGCGGCATAGTAGTGCTGGTAAAAAACAAGCCTATTCAATCGCTTGCAAATTATCTGCAACAGAAGGGAAGCAAAAAAGACTGTTTACTCGCTTTGGATGGAATCGGAAATGCGCATAATTTAGGCGCTATAGCGCGCACTTGTGCCCATTTTGGCATCAGTGGTGTAATTATGCGTGAACCACAATTATTGCACTCTGGAGCTTCGCTGCGCACTGCCGAAGGCGGTGGTGAGTTTGTAGACGCACTAAAATGTGATGATATGCCATTAGCTTTGCGCCTCTGTAAAGAGGCCGGTTACACACTGGTCACCACATCAAGTCATGGTGGGCAGTCGCTTTATCAAACCGCTTTGCCAGAAAAAGTAGTTATTGTGTTTGGTGAAGAAATGTTTGGCGTGTCGAAAAATGTGGCGAAAGCAGCCGATATTGCGCTGCAAATTCCGGGTACCGGTAAGGTCGAATCACTTAATGTTAGCGTTGCTGCCAGTTTGATTTTAGGTGAATGGTATCGGCAGCAACAAGCTTAAGCTGGCCGTTGGCTAGTGCGGCTAACGCTGTGGTTTTAAGAAAATGAGATTTTATTCTTTAATAATAGCAAGTTAAAAGTATCAAGTTAAGAGCAACAGGCTTGTGCTGTTCAAGCCTGTGTTGTTAATGCTGCAGGGGCATCGGTGCCTAAATACTGAAACCGTGGGATTAACTCACCGGCAATTTCGACGTTTTCGATAAACATCTCGGCAGGGCGGGCCCATAAGCCATAGTCGCCATAAAGCGCCTGATACATTACCAGCCACTCCAACGTTTCACTGTGCTGGGCGAGCGCCATAACCTGATAGTAGCGGCCTTTATAATGCTGGTAAAAACCCAGCTCGACAGCAGGTTTAGGCTTGTTGTTCATACCAACCCTCAAAGATGATCTGTGCAGATAAACTATCAACTTTATCTTTGCTTAAATTCCGATAACCGCCTTCGGCAAAGAGCCTACTACGGGCATCGGCGGTTGATAACCGTTCATCATGCAAGCTCACTGGCAAACCAAAGCGGCCATGTAAACGATTAGCAAACTTACGGGTACGTACGGTAAAGTCTTGTTCGCTACCGTCCATATTCAACGGTAAACCAACCAGCAAGAGTTGCGGTTGCCAGTCTTTTATCAGGCGTTCAATCTGCTCCCATTCTGGAATACCATCACGGGCTTTTAACGCCGTTAGCAGGGTAGCGCTGCCGGTTAATTCTGACCCAACGGCTACCCCAATACTTTTAGTGCCATAATCAAAACATAAAATGGTGCGATGTTGCATTAAGCGTGACCTGCCTCACTGGTTAATTGCCAGGGTTTTATGCCCATAGTGGCGGTAGCCGATTGCCATTTTTCGGCGTGGGTTAAATCAAAGATAATGTGGTTGTCGGCAGGGATCACCAGCCAACTATTATCAATAATTTCCTGCTCTAACTGCCCGGCTGTCCAGCCAGCATAACCCAATGCCAGAATAAATTTTTCCGGCGCGCGCTCGGTGGTCAGATCAATCAAAATATCTTTTGAAGTGGTGACCATTAAGCCATTCTCCAGCGGCATACTGCTATGATAGCCCGCTTTAGCGGTATGTAGCACAAAGCCACGATCGCTTTGCACCGGGCCGCCGGCACAGACATTAATGCCCGCTGCCGGGTTTTTGGCATCATAGGCTATCTCTAGCTGCTCAAGTAAATCCGCCACTTTAACGTTAAGTGGATGATTAATCACGATGCCCATGGCACCTTCTTCATTATGCTCACATACATAAGTAACACTGCGTTTAAACATTGGATCATCCAATGCGGGCATAGCAATAAGAAAATGGTTCTGAAATCCTTGCATACAACCTCCGCTACAAACTATTGACTACAAGCTTACTGCGTTGAGCGTGCTGCCAGGCGCTGTTCTATGGCGTCAAACAACATGCCGGTAATACTGACCGGGAAAGCGGCTTCGATCTCCCGAATACAGGTTGGACTAGTGACATTGATTTCAGTTAATTTATCGCCGATCACATCCAGACCCACGAAGATTAACCCTTTTACTTTAAGTGTAGGACCTATGGCCCGGGCAATAGCCCAGTCGGAGTCAGACAAGGGCCGCGCTTCGCCACGACCGCCTGCTGCCAGGTTACCCCGAGTTTCACCGGATGCTGGGATCCGTGCCAGACAGTATGGCACAGGTTCACCGTCAACCACTAAAATACGTTTATCACCGTCTTTAATTTCTGGAATAAAACGCTGCGCCATGGCATAACGTTGGCCATGTTCGGTTAGGGTTTCAATAATAACACTGACATTGGCGTCATCGGGCTTTAGCCGGAAAATAGAGGCGCCACCCATGCCATCTAACGGTTTTAAAATAACATCTTGCTCTTGCTGATAAAAGGCTTTTAAACGCCCCGGATCACGGCTTACCAGCGTTTTTGGCGTGTACTGACTAAACCAACTGGTATAAAGCTTTTCATTAGCATCACGCAGGCTTTGCGGCTTGTTAATAATAAGGGTACCCGCATCTTCGGCGCGTTCCAGCATGTAGGTGGCGTAAATGTATTCGGTATCAAAGGGCGGATCTTTCCGCATCAGAATAACTTGCAAGTCGCTTAAGGCAATATCTTGTTCCGTATCAAATTGATACCAGCTTTGATAATCGTGTTTTACTTTTAAGATTTTACTTCTGGCACGGGCCTGACCTTGCAATAAATACAGATCGGCCATTTCCATATAATGAATTTCATAGCCGCGTTCTTGTGCCTGCAACAGCATGGCAAAACTGGAATCTTTTTTAATGTTAATCCGGCTGATGGGATCCATCACAATACCAAGTTTAATTACGGTCATAGTTATCCTCAGGCAAGATCGCCAAATTGCAATTGCAGGGCACTGATCGCCGTTAGGGCGGCAGTTTCGGTGCGTAAAATACGTGGGCCTAACTGAATGCCGTTAAAGCCGGCAGTGGCAGTAATCGCCACTTCGTGATCAGTAAAGCCGCCTTCAGGGCCAATTACCAGCCGAATAGCTGACGCTGGCGCTAAGGTCTTAATGGTGGCGCTGGCGCGTGGATCCAAGGTTAAAGCTAATTCTTTTGTTGGTTGTGCCAGCCATTCAGCCAGTGTTTTGGCAGGATGTACTGTAGGTACTATACTGCGACCACTTTGCTCACAAGCACTAATAGCAATTTTTTGCCATTGTTCGTTGCGTTTTGCCAGGCGCTCGCCGTCTAATTTTACGCCACAGCGCTCGGTAAACAGGGGGGTAATTTCGGTTACACCTAGCTCAACGGCTTTTTGAATGGCAAAATCCATTCTATCGCCACGAGAAATGCCCTGACCTAAATGAATACGCAGCGATGATTCCACTGGATTCGCTGTTACCGCGCTAATGCTCACTTGTACCTGTTTTTTGCCAACGTCGGTAATGGTTGCCGTATAATTGTTGCCATCGCCATTAAAGAGTTGCAGCGGTTGGCCACTTTGCATCCGCAGCACCCGCCCAACATGGTTTGCTGCATCTTCATCTAAAAAAAGGATATTGCCTGTTAGTAACGGGGCAGGGTGATAAATTCGCACGGTTCGCATAGAGTCATCACATATCTTAAAAAGTTAATGTTAGCAGGCTTTGTCAGCCGATGAAAAAAGGCCCCGCAGGGCCCTGTTTTTTAAAGAATCGTTTAGCGAGCTGGGATGTAATCGTAAGACGCGCCCAAGCCTAACGGAATATCCAATGCCCAGAAACCGAGCAAGAAGGCGGTCCAAAGCAATAGCATAGCAATAGAGTAGGGCAGCATTAAAGCGACTAAGGTACCAATACCGCTATTTTTCACATATTTTTGGCAGAACACCACAATCAACGGGAAGTATGGTAGTAACGGCGTAATAATGTTAGTGGAAGAATCACCCACTCGATAAGCCGCTTGGGTTAAATCAGGCGAAATACCCAACTCCATCAGCATAGGTACCATAATGGCGCCAATTAATGCCCATTTGGCAGAAGCAGAGCCTACCACCAAATTCACAAAACCTGATAAGAACACGATACCCACTAAGGTCATAGCGAGCGGTAAGCCCATCGCTTTTAACGCATTCGCGCCTTTTAACGCCAGTAAGGTACCCAGATTTGACTGGTTAAAGGCATATAAAAACAGCGCACAGAAAAACGCCATAACAATATAGTAGCCCATACCACTCATAGCATGGCTCATGCCTTTGATTATATCGCGATGATTTTTAACTGAGCCAGAAACGTAGCCATACACAATACCGGGCACTAAAAAGAAGACAAAAATCAGGGTTACAATTGATCTCATTAGTGGAGAAGCGGCCACCAGCAAGGGGTTCATACCGTCAGCCACTTGCTCTGCAGGTGCAGCCCAAGGGGTGGCTGCCGGTACTACAATACTTAATACCAGTAAAAAGGCTACGACAAACATCGAGATCACCGCAGCGCGTAAACCTTTACGCTCTTGTGCGCTCAACGCATCCATACTAATCATTTGTGACGTATCACCATCTACTTTGGTTTTAGTTAAACGTGGTTCAATCACTTTATCGGTTAAAAACCAACCAATAAGCACAATTAACGCAGTAGATGCTGTGGTAAAGAAGTAGTTATTTAATGGGTTGATGGTAACGGTAGGATCTAATATCTGTGCGGATACCTGTGTCATACCAGCCAACAGCGGATCTAAACTGGATGGCACAAAGAAGGTAGCCGAGAAACCACCCGATACACCCGCGAAGGCTGCAGCAATACCAGCCAGTGGATGACGCCCGGCTGCGTAGAAAATTACCGCGCCCAGCGGGATAACTAATACATAACCCGCATCAACCGCCACATGGCTTAATACACCCACGGCAATTAAAACCGGAGTCAGTAACATAGCAGGGGTGACTGCCAGAATAGAACGTAAACCTGCATTGATAAAACCGGTATATTCAGCAACACCTAAGCCCAGCATCGCCACTAACACCACGCCTAAAGGCGGAAAGTTAACAAAGGTTGCGACAATATTCGAGGCAAAGCTAGTAAGCGCAGTACCAGACAACAAGTTAACAATTTGAATTTGCTGGCCGCTACGAGGATCAATCTCGCTAAAGGTCATTCCGGAAAATAACCAGGACAAGCCCCAGACGATAACCATTAACAAAGCAAATAGTACGGCCGGATCGGGTAATTTATTGCCAACCACCTCAATCGTATTGAGCGCACGATTCATCCAGCCGTTGCTAGTGGCTGCGGTTTGTTCAGACATAACATATCCTTTTTATTTTTTATTGTGTACTCACTGTTGCGTGAGTGACCCTGGAAAATATAACGAATTTATAATACACAAAAGCTAGCGTCAGGTAAGCGGCAAATCAGCTGAACCGCCATTAAAAAAAGAAAAAAGGAGAGCTAAGCTCTCCTTTTACGCTAATACAGCTAAAACTTGCTTATTTTGCGTACTGACGCAGCAGCTCAGCTTTGTCGGTTTGCTCCCATGGGAACTCATCACGGCCAAAGTGACCATAAGCGGCTGTCGCTAAGTAAATCGGGCGCTCTAGCTGCAACATTTCAATTAAACCGTATGGGCGTAAATCGAAATGCTCGCGCACTAATTTAATTAGTTCATCTTCACTCAGCTTGCTAGTACCAAAGGTCTCTAAGCTAATTGAGGTTGGTTCAGCAACACCGATAGCATAAGACACTTGTAATTCACAACGCTCTGCTAAACCCGCTGCCACGATGTTTTTCGCTACATAACGCGCTGCATAGGCGGCTGAACGGTCAACTTTTGATGGATCTTTACCTGAGAAAGCACCACCACCGTGTCGTGCCATACCACCGTACGAATCAACGATAATTTTGCGGCCAGTTAAACCACAGTCACCCATAGGACCGCCAATAACAAAACGGCCGGTTGGGTTAATAAAGTACTTAGTTTTGCTGGTTAACCATTCAGCGGGTAATACCGGCTTAATAATGGTTTCCATAACTGCTTCACGTAAATCAGCGGTGCTGATAGTGTCACAGTGCTGAGTCGATAATACTACCGCGTCGATACCTACTGGCTTACCGTCTTCATAAATAAAGCTCAGTTGTGATTTGGCATCCGGGCGTAACCATGGCAAGGTGCCATCTTTACGTACTTTCGCCTGGCGCTGTACTAAGCGATGTGAATAAGTAATAGGTGCTGGCATTAATACGTCGGTTTCATTGCTGGCGTAACCAAACATTAAACCTTGGTCACCGGCGCCTTGTTCGCGCGGATCAGCTCTATCAACGCCTTGATTAATATCAGGTGACTGTTTACCAATGGCATTTAATACGGCGCAAGAGTCGGCATCAAAACCCATATCAGAGTGGGTATAACCAATTTCGCGTACGGTTTTACGTACCAGTTCTTCAATATCTACCCAGGCAGAGGTCGTGATTTCACCACCCACTAATACCATACCAGTTTTAACAAAGGTCTCACAGGCAACACGTGCCTTGCTATCTTGCTCTAAAATTGCATCCAGCACGGCATCGGAGATCTGGTCGGCAATTTTATCCGGATGTCCTTCAGATACCGACTCAGACGTAAAAATATGTTGTGCCATCAGTTGTTTTCCACCACGTTAGTTAATGCACAAAACTAAGCATCTCAACGCCAGAGGCGTAGATACACGAAAGGCGCCATTCAAAACCCAGTTAAGCCAACTGCGTATCGCAATAGTTGGTCTTAGCAACTGCGTTCTTATCAATAGCTTTCCTAGCATATATTTTTAGCAAATATAAAGTGCAAAGAGAGACTATTAGCTGGCGCCAGAAAAATAGCCGTTAATTTTAGAGAAAATCATTGGCGATTACCAGTAAAATTTGCCACCCAGACGTCTTTCAGTCTGTGTTACAGTGTGCGTAATACGTTACAGGCTTTGATAAGTTCAGTGAGCAATAAAATAAAGCAAGGCAATCCACAATATTAACAATTGCCATCTGGCTTAGGCTGGGTGAAAATAGCGCGAAATTGACTCGCAAACACAGAAAACACAGTAAAGCAGAATACTTTCAGCTTATAACTTCAGGAGTGAACATGCCATCTCGTAAACAACTCGCCAATGCCATTCGTGCGCTCAGCATGGATGCGGTACAACAAGCAAAATCGGGCCACCCTGGCGCCCCTATGGGAATGGCGGATATTGCCGAGGTACTCTGGCGGGATTACCTGAAGCATAATCCACAAAACCCAAATTGGGCCGACCGCGATCGCTTTGTGTTATCGAACGGCCATGGTTCTATGCTGATCTACTCTTTGCTGCATCTAAGCGGCTATGCATTGCATATTGATGACTTAAAACAGTTCCGCCAACTGCATTCTAAAACTCCGGGCCATCCAGAATACGGTTATGCGCCAGGTATTGAAACCACCACCGGGCCCTTAGGGCAGGGGATTACCAACGCCGTAGGTATGGCGCTGGCTGAAAAAGCGCTGGCGGCACAGTTTAATCAGCCCGGTTTTGATATTGTTGATCACTATACCTATGTGTTTTTAGGTGACGGCTGTTTGATGGAGGGTATTTCGCATGAAGCCTGTTCTTTAGCCGGTACCTTGGGCCTGGGTAAGCTAATTGCTTTTTGGGATGATAATGGTATTTCCATTGATGGCCATGTTGAAGGTTGGTTTACCGACAATACGCCTGCGCGGTTTGAAGCCTACGGCTGGCATGTCGTTGCCAATGTAGATGGCCATGACGCCGAGGCAGTTAAAGCGGCTATTGAGCAGGCCCGCGCGGTAACCGATAAACCGACCTTAATTTGCTGTAAAACGGTCATTGGTTATGGCGCCCCCAATAAAGGTGGCAGCCATGATTGTCATGGTGCGCCGTTGGGTGATACTGAAATTGCTGCCGCCCGTGAGTTTTTGCAGTGGCCACACGCGCCTTTCGAGATCCCGGCCGATATTTATGCTGACTGGGATGCGAAAGCTGCCGGTGCAGCGCGTGAAGCGCAGTGGCAAACATTATTTGCTGCCTATGCCGCAGCACACCCAGCGTTAGCGGCTGAGTTTAAACGTCGCAGCAGCGGTGAGCTACCCGCAAACTGGGCAGAGCAGAGCCAGGCTTATATTGAAAAACTCCAAGCCAATCCTGCAGCCATTGCTAGCCGCAAGGCGTCACAAAATACGTTAAATGCGTTTGGCCCGCTATTACCCGAGTTTATGGGCGGCTCAGCCGATTTGGCCGGTTCTAACCTGACTATTTGGTCGGGCTCTAAGCCGCTTACTCAAACCGATGCGTCAGGTAACTATGTGTACTATGGTGTGCGTGAGTTTGGCATGTCGGCCATTATGAATGGTATTGCACTGCATGGCGGCTTTGTACCTTACGGTGCCACCTTCCTGATGTTTATGGAATATGCCCGTAATGCAGTACGGATGGCCGCATTAATGAAACAACGCGTGATCTTTGTGTATACCCACGATTCTATTGGGTTAGGTGAAGACGGTCCAACCCACCAACCGGTAGAACAACTGGCCAGCTTACGGGTTACTCCTAACTTAATGAACTGGCGCCCTTGTGATCAGGTTGAGTCTGCTGTGGCCTGGCAACAAGCCATCGAGCGCACTGATGGCCCGAGCACCTTAATTTTTACCCGGCAAAATTTAGTACAGCAAGCTCGTACTGCGCAGCAACTGGCGGATATTAAACGCGGTGGCTACGTGCTGTTAGACAGTGAGACGACACCTGAACTAATTATTATTGCTACCGGCTCCGAAGTTGAACTGGCTATGCAAGCGGCTAAGCAATTACAGGCAGCAGGTAAAGCGGTGCGGGTAGTGTCTATGCCATCTACCGATGTGTTTGAGCAGCAAGATGCCAGTTACCGTGAAGCGGTATTACCCGCCGCGGTAACTAAGCGGGTTGCGGTAGAAGCCGGCATTACCGATAGCTGGTATAAATATGTCGGCTTAACGGGCAAAATAATCGGCATGACCACCTTTGGTGAATCAGCGCCCGCTGAACAATTATTTGCGTACTTTGGTATTACTACCGAAAAAGTGCTGGCGGCAGCCAACGAACTGCTCGCCTAACATCATCTTTAATGGGCTCTTAGCGAGCCCATTTTTTTATTGACCCATTCTTTTATTGAAGTGTATGACAATAAAACTGGCAATAAACGGCTTTGGCCGTATTGGTCGCAATATCTTGCGTGCCATCTACGAAAACGGTTGGCAACAGCAGTTGCAAGTTGTGGCCATTAATGAATTGGCTGATGCAGAAGGCGTAGCGCATTTATTAAAATACGACAGCTCGCATGGCCGCTTTACGCAAAAAGTGAACTCCTACCCCGGTGGCATTAGCGTTGCAGGCGATAAGATTGCGTTGTTTGCTGAGCCCGATCCGCTGGAATTACCCTGGCAAGAACTTGCAGTAGATATTGTGCTGGAATGTACCGGTGTATTTTATAGCCGTGAACATGCGCAGTGGCATTTAGATGCTGGCGCTAAGCAAGTGCTGTTTTCGCACCCGGCTGCCGCCGATATCGACGCCACCATTATTTACGGCATTAATCAGCATTTGCTTAGCAAAGGCATGCAGGTGGTATCAGCCGGTTCTTGTACCACCAATTGTATCGTGCCGGTGATTCAGGTGCTCGATCAACACTTTGGGGTAGAAAGCGGCACTATTACCACTATTCATGCCTCGATGAATGACCAGCAGGTGATCGATGCTTACCACCCTGATTTACGCCGTACCCGCGCGGCCAGCCATTCTATTATTCCGGTGGATACCAAGCTGGCGCTAGGTATAGAAAGGATTATGCCACATTTAGCCGGTCGTTTTGAGGCCATCGCAGTGCGAGTTCCCACGCTGAATGTCACTGCGATGGATTTGAGTGTGACGCTGCATCAGGATGTTAGTATCCACGATATTAACCGGGTACTGCGTGCGGCAAGTCAGGGCGAGCTAAAGGGGATACTGGATTATACTGAAGAACCCTTAGTCTCTGTCGATTTTAACCATGATCCTCACTCTTGCATTGTAGATGGCTCGCAAACGCGCGTTAGTCATAAACGCTTAGTGAAATGTCTGGTATGGTGTGACAACGAATGGGGCTTTGCTAATCGCATGCTGGATACGGCCAGAGCAATGGTAAACTGAGCTTACTTTTGGTAATGACTTAGCAAGGACCTAGTTTTAATAGGGCTTAGTGTTAACAAGGGAGAGAAGAAATGTCTGTAATTCGCATGACTGAGTTAGACCTCGGTGAAAAAAGAGTACTGATCCGTGAGGATTTAAATGTACCGGTAAAAGATGGCGTAGTGACCTCAGATGCGCGTTTAAGAGCCGCACTACCGACTATCGAGTTAGCGCTAAGTAAAGGCGCGAAAGTGATGGTGATGTCGCATCTGGGCCGACCAGAAGAAGGCGTTTTTGACGCCGAATCATCAATGCAGCCGGTAGCGGATTATCTGGCTAAGGCTTTAACTGTGCCGGTGCGATTGGTGGCAGATTATTTGGACGGGGTTACCGTTGCTACTGGTGAGGTCGTGGTTTTTGAGAACGTACGCTTTAATAAAGGCGAAGGCAAAAACAACGATGAACTAGCGAAGAAGCTGGCAGCTTTATGCGATGTATTTGTAATGGATGCTTTTGGCACCGCACACCGAGCGCAAGCCTCTACGCATGGCGTAGCCAAATATGCGCCTATCGCCTGTGCTGGCCCGTTACTGACTGCCGAATTAGACGCATTAGCTGCGGCATTAAAGAACCCTAAGCGGCCTTTAGTGGCTATTGTTGGTGGTTCAAAAGTATCGACTAAACTTACGGTATTAGAATCACTTTCTGGTATTGTTGATCAATTAATCGTCGGTGGCGGTATTGCCAATACCTTTATTGCCGCCAATGGACATAATGTAGGCAAGTCACTGTGCGAAAATGATCTTATCCCGGAAGCACAACGCTTAATAGCGCAAGCGAAAGCGCGCGGTGGCAATATTCCGGTACCTACTGACGTAGTCACCGGCACAGCCTTTAGTGCCGACACTGTTGCCACGTTAAAAGCGGTAGACGCGATCACAAACGATGATATGGTGTTTGATATTGGCCCGGATAGTATTGCTGAGTTAACGGCGATTTTAAAACACGCAGGTACTATTGTGTGGAATGGTCCGGTGGGTGTATTTGAATTTGATCAATTCGCGGCGGGCACCAAAGCCTTGGCAGAAGCGATAGCAGAGAGCGATGCCTTTTCTATCGCCGGTGGCGGCGATACGCTTGCAGCAATTGATAAATACGGAGTGGCTGAGCGAATTTCATACATTTCGACTGGTGGTGGTGCATTTCTGGAATTTTTAGAAGGAAAAACCTTGCCAGCGGTGGCAATTTTAGAAGAACGCGCGCAAAATTCATAAAAATTATAAAACTAATATCTTAAACCTGTACCTAAGTAAAAAAGAGAGGACCTCATGGCACTGATATCATTACGGCAAATGTTGGATCACGCCGCCGAATTTGGTTACGGCATCCCGGCATTTAACGTGAATAACCTAGAGCAGATGCGCGCCATTATGCTGGCTGCTGAAAAAACCGACAGCCCGGTCATAGTTCAAGCATCTGCTGGTGCAAGAAAGTACGCTGGTGCACCATTTTTGCGCCATCTTATCTTGGCTGCGGTAGAAGAATTTCCGCATGTCCCGGTGGTGATGCATCAGGATCACGGTACTTCATTAGCGGTATGTCAGCGTTCTATTCAGTTGGGCTTCTCTTCAGTGATGATGGATGGCTCTTTAGGCGAAGACGGCAAAACACCGACAGATTACGCTTACAACGTTAATGTAACCCGTAAAGTTGTTGAAATAGCGCATGCCTGTGGTGTGTCGGTTGAAGGTGAATTAGGTTGTCTTGGCTCTTTGGAAACCGGAGAAGCCGGCGAAGAAGATGGCATCGGTGCTGATTGCAAACTGACTCATGAGCAGATGTTAACCGATCCGGAAGAGGCGGCACGTTTTGTGCAAGAAACGCAGGTCGATGCCTTGGCAATCGCTTGTGGTACCTCGCATGGCGCGTACAAATTTAGCCGACCACCTACCGATGATATTTTAGCCATCGATCGGATTAAGGCAATTCATCAGCGTATTCCAGATACCCATCTGGTCATGCATGGCTCTTCCTCGGTGCCGCAAGATTGGTTAGAAATTATTAATGAATATGGCGGTGCTATCCCGGAAACTTACGGGGTACCGGTAGAGCAAATTCAGCAGGGTATTAAATTTGGTGTGCGGAAAATCAATATCGACACCGATTTACGTTTAGCTTCGACAGGCGCTATTCGTCGCTATATGGCAATGCACCCAGCTGAATTTGACCCGCGTAAATATTTACAAGAATCAATTAAGGCAATGTCTGAAATTTGTATTGCCCGGTACCAAGCCTTTGGCTGCGCCGGGCAGGGCAGTAAAATTAAGCCGTTGTCACTGGATACGATGGTTGATTTATATGTTTCTGGAAAGCTTACACCGAACATTAAATAACCAAAGTTATTAAAGCCGGTTAAACAAAATTGTCTTTGCGTTTAACCGAGTTTGAAATTGGTGCTAAACCGAGCATTAAACCGCATCATTACAGGTTTTTAGGGCAGTTCTGTCTGTTGACAACTCGCTTTTTACCTGTAATGATGCGGTCGGTTTACCCTCTAAAACGAGGGTCTGCTGTCTTTCTTACGCAGCGACCCTTACAACATCAGGTTACGTTAATCAGCAATAATTGGTTGGGAACTATGTTTAATAAAAAAATCCATATGAGTCTTGTTGCCTCTGCACTGGCGGGCAGTTTTGCCCTTGCTGGTTCAGCTGCAGCAACAGACCTAAAAGATCTGCATCAGGCTAATACTCAAATTCAACGCGCCGCAGTACAGTCTCAAGAAAAAATTAATACTATTTACGAACAGGCTCAGGAACTGTTAGGTGAATACCGTGTTGTAGTTGATCAAACTGACAACTTAAAAGTATACAACGACTTCCTGGCGACTTTAGTTGCCGACCAACAGCGTCAGATTAACTCTGTTCAGCGCCAGATCGATGGCTTAGAAAAGACCAACCAGGGCACAGTACCACTGATGTTCCGGATGATTGACTCACTGGAGCAGTTTGTTAAAGCTGATATTCCACTGCGTACCGAACGCCGTTTAGAGCGTATTGAACGTTTACGCGAGCTGATGGCTCGTTCGGATGTACAACGTTCAGAGCAATTCCGTCAAATTCTGGAAGCCTACGAAATTGAAATGGGTTACGGCACTGAATTAGCCGCTTTCCAAGGCACATTAAACACCGGTGGTTCTGACATCACGGTAGATTTCGTGCATTTAGGCCGTTTATCGTTAATGGCTGTAGCTTTAGACAATAGCGCTGGCTGGGTATACAACAAAGGTACTGGTAGCTGGGAAAGTGTAGATGCTTCATTCATACCTTCAATCGGTAACTTTATCAAGATGGCTCGTCGTGAAGCCACGCTTGAAATGGACCGTGTACCACTTTTCGCAGCGGAGTAAGAATAGATGAAATTGGCAATTAAAAATTTAATCGTCGCTGCGGCAGTTACCTTTTCTGCTTCAGTGGCATTTAACGCGACAGCTAATACCCAAAAGCTGGATGAGTTACTACAGCAAATTCAACAACAACGTACTGTTGAAGGCCGTGTAAACCAGGAACGTGAGCGCGCTTTCCTCGCTGACCGTGCTGACAAGCAAGCTTTATTAAACACGGCAAAACGTCAACTAGCAGATGAAGAAGCCCGCGGTAAGCGTTTACAACAAGAATATGCGCAAAACGATATTCTGATTGCGCAAAAGCAGCAAGAATTACAAAGCGCCTTAGGTACTATGGGTGAAGTGTTTGGTGTGGTTCGCCAAACAGCTAACAAAACTGTAGGTACTATCTCTAGCTCTATTATCAGTGCTCAATACCCTGGCCGTGATGTGGCGCTGCGTGAAATCGCTGCTGCAACTGAATTGCCAACTATCGAACAGATGGAAGAGTTATGGGTAGCAATGTTAACCGAGATGACTGAATCAGGTAAAATTGCTAAGTTTGATGCTGAAGTGGTTGAGTTAGCGGGTGGTACTTCTACCCAGCGCGTAACCCGTTTTGGTTCTTTCCATTTAACCAGCGCTACTGATTATTTAATCCGTAATGTGGATACTGACCAAATCCAGCCACTGGGCCGTGCCCCGCAGTCTAAAATTCACAGCTCAGTTGCTGCGTTTAATAGCGCCAGTGCCGGTGAATTATCCAGCCTGTATGTGGATCCAACCAAAGGTAACTCGCTATTGCGTTTAAACCAGCAGCGCGCGACTTTAATGGAATATTACCATCAGGGTGGCACAGTTGGTTATTTGATCACTGTATTACTGGCTATTGGTTTACTAATTGCTTTAGAACGTATCCTTGTATTGTCTGCTGTTGGTGCAAAAATGCGTTCACAGCTGAAAAACCTGAGCAACCCTTCAGAAGGCAACCCACTAGGCCGTATCCTGAAAGTGTATCATGACAACAAAAACTCAGACGTTGAAAACTTAGAGCTTAAGTTAGACGAAGCTATCCTGCGTGAAACACCAAAAGTGGACCGTGGTATTGGCTTAATCAAGTTATTTGCTGCTGTTGCACCATTGATGGGTCTGTTAGGTACGGTAATCGGTATGATCTTAACCTTCCAGCAAATTACCCTGTACGGTACTGGTGATCCGAAGCTGATGGCAGGTTCTATCTCTCTAGCCTTGGTAACGACTGCTTTAGGTCTGATTTGTGCTCTGCCATTATTGTTCGTGCACAGTATTGTACAATCTCGCGCTAAATCAATTTTACAAGTTCTGGATGAGCAAGCTGCTGGTATCGTTGCTGCTCACGCGGAGAAGGAGAAAGCCTAATGATGCTCCAGCTACTAGGGCTGTGGGAATCGGTACAGGATTTTATCCATACGGGAGGCAACGTCCTGTACGTTGTCGCCGTAGTGCTCCTCATCATGTGGGTAATGATGATAGAACGCTACTGGTATGTCACGGCGATTTTTCCTAAAACCAAACGGGAAATTATCGCTAAGTGGGATGCTCGGGAAGATACTACTTCCTGGTATGCGCATAAGATCCGTGATTGCTGGATTTCTGAAGCTACGGATAAACTCGATCAAAGAATGTTACTGATAAAAACACTGGTTGCGATGTGCCCCTTAGTGGGTCTGCTTGGAACAGTAACCGGTATGATTGCGGTGTTCGATATTATGGCCACCCAAGGTACCGGTAACCCACGTACTATGGCGGCGGGTATCTCCATGGCAACTATTCCAACAATGGCCGGTATGGTTGCGGCATTGTCGGGTGTATTTTTCAGTTCGCGGCTGGAAGTAAAGGTTAAACGGGAAAAAGCAGATCTCGTTGACAGCTTACCGCATCATTAAGAGAGAATTTTATGGCACGTAAACGTATACGCGAAGACGAAGAAGCCGCAATCGACATTACGCCGATGATGGATATCGTTTTCATTATGTTGATCTTCTTTATCGTTACCACCTCTTTTGTTAAAGAAGCCGGTATTGATGTCAACAAACCTGAAGCGACACAAGCTACCAAAAAGCCAAGTGCAACCATCTTTATTGCAATTCGTGCTAATGGTGAAGTGTGGATGGATAAGCGCCCGGTTGATGTAGAGCGGGTTGCTGCAAACATTGAACGCTTAAGAGCTGAATCACCAACTGATACTATTATCATTCAGGCTGATCAAGAAGCGAAACACGGTGTGGTAATGGAAGTTATGGATCAGATTAAAGTGGCTGATCCGTCGCTGGTAATTACTGTAGCCGGGGAGAATAACTAATTATGGTACGTTTCCTAACATCGCTAATTATCGGTGCTGTGGTAACGTTCCTGTTGTTTCTGATTATGGCGCTGCTCATTGAGGGCAGCGGCGAGCGGCGTCCTCCTGAGCAGGAGCGTATTATTGTAGAAATTAATACGACACCGCCGGATTCAGATACACAGACGCGGACACCACCACCGCCACCACCACCACCACCACCGGCGCAGCCGCCTCAGCAGCCGCAACCGGAGCCAGATATGAGCAATACTGCAGGTGGAGTTTCGTTTAACATGCCAGGTCTTGATCTGGGCGTTAATACCGGTTTAGGTGATCCAGGTTCGTTGTTACGTGATGGCGACGCTACACCTATAGTGCGAATTGAACCGCGTTATCCGGTACAAGCAGCTCGTGATGGCTTGCAAGGTTGGGTAAGATTGCGTTTTACCATTATGGAAGACGGTAGTGTGGACGAGGTGGAAGTTATTGAAGCCGAACCCCGTCGCGTATTTGATCGTGAAGCGATCCGTGCGTTACGCCGTTGGAAATACAGCCCAAAAGTGGTTGATGGTAAACCAGAGCGTCAGCCAGGCCAACAGGTTCAGCTGGACTTTACCCTAGACATGGCACAGTGAGGCTAAAGAAATGAAAAAATTATCTTTATTAACCTCTGCGTTGATTGTCGCTGCTAGCTTTACCTTTACTGTGCCAGCAATGGCACAGGTAACGCTGACAGATGCGGACCGAGCTCGGATTGAAGAGCGTAAGGCGCGTAAAACTCAGCTGCCCGGTGAACGGGTTGGTCGTAGCGTTACTCAAGCGTTTGAGCTTTATAACGAAGAAAAAGTTGATGAAGCGTTAAAAGTGCTTTTGGAAGTTCGCGGTGGTAATGAGTTTGATAATGCGTTTTTAGCACGCTTTATCGGTAACTTATATGCCACTAAAGACGCTAAACAAGCGATCAAATACCTTGAGCAAGCCACTAAGCCTGATATTCTTAGTTACGCTGATCAATCTGCATCATTGAAGTTGGTTGCTGATTTGCAATCCATGGAAAGCATGCATACAGATGCTATCAGAAATTATGAAGCCTGGATTAAGTTTACCGGCGAGCATGATGCTGATGTTTATCTACGGATAGCGAATGCTTATTATCAATTGCAGGATTATGCTAAAGCTATACAGCCAATTGATAATGCGATTCGTTATGCGCGAGAGCCTAATAAACAGCATTATATGTTGAAAATGGGTGCATTGTACGAGTCAAAGAATTACCCTAAAACCGTTGAAACGGTGGAAACTATGGTGCAATTGTTCCCTGAAGAACGGCAGTACTGGGTTTATTTAGGTAATTTTTATACTCTGCTGGAAGACTATCAAAAGTCGCTAAGTGCTTTCCAAATCGCTTATGCTAATGGTTACTTGCAGTCTGAATCTGAGTTGAAAATGCTTGGTCAGATGTATGCGAATAATAACATTCCATATAAAGCAGCGACTATTTACGAGAAGTACTTGAAAAGCGGTAAAATTAAAAAAGACCGTACTATGTTAAATGCTGTTGCATCTAACTTTCAGGCTGCTCGTGAATTTGCTAAGGCAGCGGCGTACTATGGTGAGTTAGCAGAAATGACTAACGAAGCTGATGCTTATCGTCGCCAGGGCATGGCTTTTATGGCTATTCAGAAGTATAACGATGCTATTCGTGCTTTTGAAGCGTCTTTAGCCAGAGACTCGCGCGATGCAGGCCGGATCCATATGAGCATGATGGAAGCTTACTTCTATCAAGGCAAATTGCGTGAAGCTAATACTTCATTGCAAGCTGCTAAGCGTGATCCAGCAACTGAGCGGCAGACGCGTAGTTGGGAAAACTATATCAAAGAAAAAGCGCGTATTAAAAACGTTAGCTTATAAGGTTATAGCCTTGACTAAAAACCCGCTTAATGGCGGGTTTTTTATTGGCAAAAAAATTGACAGAGAAAGCGCATGAATTATCTGGCACACGCCGCTTTAGCTCAGCCCTCATTGCATTCATTGGTAGGCAATTTATTGGGTGATTTTTGCAAAGGGGTGGATCTTACGACCTTGCCTCATGCTGTGTTAGCGGGCTTGGCTAATCATAGGGCGGTGGATCGTTACACCGATAGTCACCCTTTGGTACAGCAAGCCAAGCAACAGTTCTCGGCACAGCGGCGGCGTTTTGCAGCAGTGGCGTTAGATGTCTTATTTGATCATTTTTTAATTAAGCATTGGCAGTGTTTTTATTCACTGCCCTTTGTACAAGCAAAGCAGCAACTTTATCAGCAATTATTGCTGGCAGAACCCTTAATGCCACCGAACATGCGGCTAACAATGACAAAAGTACGGCAGCAGGATTGGTTAAGTGCTTATCAGCAGCTATCAAGCTTAGGTAAGGCTTTAGATCATATTGCGGCGCGGATACGTTTTGAAAACCAGTTTGCGGGCATAATAGATGAGATTAACCCGCGTTATAGTGAGTTTGAACAGGTATTTCTACAATTTTACCCTCAGTTACAACGTCATACAGCACGGCTAACATTAGAAAACTGAGTTTTAATTAATAGCGATTCAACACACCTTAATACTCTACCTAGTCTTGAGCTTATAGAAAAGTGCTAATAATCTTTAGGCAAAGACTTTACAAAATATTTTGGCAGGTTAGGCTGCCAGCATACAATAGATGGCATTTAGTAAGCTAGCGTTAGCGAGGAAGTATGCAACCTTTTATTTATCATATTGGTACCCAGGGGCAGCCGTGGGGTGAGGCTGAACAACAGCAATGGCTAGCGGAGCAACAGCACAAACGTGCTTACCAAACTGAGGTACTGGCGCAATTACCGGCGTTAACTACTGACTTTGAACTACAGCAATATGGCGAGCTGGATTATCAGCCGCAAGGCTTTAGCAAGTATCCGCTCTTTATCTTAAAAAGCCGTAACTGGCAGCCAAATAAACCTCTAGCTTTGGTAACCGGTGGTGTACATGGCTATGAAACTAGCGGTGTGCAGGGCGCTTTGCGTTTTGCTGCAACTAAAGCAAAAGATTATCTGGCAGAATTTAACTTGCTAATTGCACCCTGCATCAGCCCCTGGGGTTATGAAACTATTAACCGCTGGAACCCACTAGCAGTGGATCCTAACCGCTCTTTTGTAGCGAATAGCCCCGCTGCTGAGGCCGGTTTATTGCGCGATTATCTGTTAGCGCTTGGCCTGACACCACTGTTACATATTGATTTACATGAAACGACTAATAGCGATAACAGCGAGTTTCGCCCAGCCAAAGCAGCCCGTGATGGTTCGGTTAATACTAATTGGAATATTCCCGATGGTTTTTATTTAGTAGGCGATAGCGAAAACCCGCAGCCTGCTTTTCAAAAAGCCATTATTGATGAAGTGGCTAACGTTACCCATATCGCTCCTGCTGATGAACAAAGCTGTTTAATTGGCGAGCCAATAGCACAATTTGGTGTGGTCAATTATCCAAAACGCTCGCTGGGGTTATGTGGTGGCATGACAGCTGCTACCTATGTTACTACTACTGAAGTTTACCCGGACAGCCCAAGTGCCACACCAGAGCAATGCATTCTGGCGCAGGTGGCGGCTATAGTGGGGGCATTAAATTATGTGCGGGCTAGTTATGTGGAGAAGAGTTGTGCGGAGTAGAGTTATGCGGGGTCGAGTAGCCTAATGCAAGTCAGTATACGTTTAATGCAACAGGCCGATTTACCCGCGGTGATTGCCCTACAAGATAGCTGCTACAGTGATGTGCTATATGAGCCGCCAGCGCTGCTGGCTGCGCGCTTAGCCAGTGCCACCCAAAGCTGTTGGTTGGCTGAAAATACTGCTGGCGAGTTGCTAGCTTACCTTTTTAGCTACCCGTCGCGGCTGGGTAAGATCACGTTTTTGGCAACCGCGTTTGACGTCGCGAAAATGCCAGAGCTACTATATTTACATGATATGGCTGTTAGCGAAAAGGCCCGCGGTTTGGGCTTGGCCAGAGCTTTGCTTGCTAAGGCTGAGCAGTTTAGTCATAGCCTTAGTTTGCATCAACTCGGTCTGGTGGCGGTACAGGGGTCGGTTAGTTATTGGCAAAAACAGGGATTTATAGTGCAAACTAAACTCAGTGTCGACGCGAAAGCGGCGCTTAGTAGCTATACTGGTGAACGGGCACAGTATATGTTGAAGCGGTGGTAGCAAACAGCAGTTGTACGGCGTGCTTGCTAACGGATGCAGCAAAGACATCATCTATGGATCAAGAGCATGACTATAACAGGAGCCTGCAATGCGCAACCCTATTGTTATATTACATGGCTGGAGCGACAACAGTAGTTCTTTTAAAGCGCTAGCACACTTTCTGCAAGACACCTTTGGCACTGCAGTACAGCCGCTATATTTGGCTGACTGGTTATCAATGCATGATGATATCAGCTATGTTGATCTGGCCGAAGCGATGCAAAAAGCCTGGTTAGCATTGGGGCTACCCACTACGCCGCAAAGCGTCGATATTATTGTGCATAGCACCGGTGCTTTGGTAACCCGCCATTGGTTTACCCGCTATTACACCGCCAGCAGTAACCCGGTAAAACGCTTTGTACAGCTAGCCCCTGCTAACTTTGGTTCACCCTTGGCACACAAAGGCCGCAGCTTTTATGGTAGGGCGGTGAAAGGCTGGAATCAACCCGGTTTTCAAACCGGTGCCACCATCCTTACCGGGCTTGAGCTGGCCGCTGAGTATACCCGCAGTTTGGCCCAGCAGGATCTGTTTGCTGCCGAGCCTTGGTATGGTACCGGGAAAATGCTCGCCACGGTATTAATTGGCGATACTGGTTACACGGGTATTAGCGCCATTGCTAACGAAGCTGGTTCTGACGGCACAGTGCGGATCTGCGGCGCTAACCTCAATAGTAGTTATTTGACGTTGGCGCTGGATGAACGGCAGCAGCTTATCCCGGGCAGCCTACAGTGGCAGCAAAGTAAGGGCGCTATTGCTTTTTCAGTACTGGCGAAAGAAAACCACAGTACTATTGTCTTTAAAGGGCGCAACGCGCCGCATAACCCGTTAACTCAGGTGTTTATCCGCCAGGCGTTAGAAGTGACTGATCAGGATTTTCAAGCCGATAATCAGCAGCGTTTTGGCTGGCAAAAGCAACTCGATGCCGTTAATCCTCCCGCAAACTGGCTGGCAGACAAGCGCAGTCAGGTGCTGTGCCGCTTAACCGATCAGCATGGCTTGGGAGTACGCGATTATTTTTTAGAAATGTATCGCACGGCGGGAGCTGACAGCCGTTTTGAGCAAACCTTGTATCGACACTTTTTGCGTGATGTACATGCTCATAGCCGGGACCCGGCTAACCGGGCGTTTTATTTTGATTTAGACGTATTAGGTAGGCTTAGGCAAGATCCCAAGTTTCAGCAGCTGTACCTGAGCTTTAGTGCGCAGCCGCATTTTAAACCACCGCGCCAACCGGTTGGTTTTCATGCGGTAGCGGCCAATGCGACGGCAGGTTTGATGATCCCGGTAACTGAGCTAGACCGTGCTTTTCACCCGCAGCAAACGCTATTATTGGACGTGCAGTTACAGCGGGTGGTTGCTGATAGTGTGTTTAGTATAAGCCGTGCTTAACGCTCCGGTTTTGGCGTCACAGCTGCTGGAAATTGCTGTTGCCAAAGTTGGTACTGTTCAAGGGTTCGGGCTGGGCGGTCAGTATACCAGGCGTAGCCTTTTCTTCGTTCCAGCGAAACCTGACGCACATCGTAATACAGCGCATTATCGCGATCGCCAAAAATGGCTCTGTTGCTGCCAAGCTCGGCAAAGCGGGGCCATAGTGGCCCGGCACCGGGTTTGTCTTGTAAGACCCGCTCGGTACGATGCCAATGTTTATCATAAATCGCATGGCGCTGCAGCCAGGCCATCCCGCCGTGAATAGCCTGTTGTAGCGCTGCTGAGGGTTCAGCCATTTGCATTAATAAATCCAGTAAGGTTGTGCTTTCCATCACAGCCAACGCTGGCATCTCATAAGCCCGTGCCCAAGCTGGTGTTAGCTCGCGATGCCCGTATTGAGCGGCCCAAAGTGTTAAACCCGCCTCATCCCGTTGCTGAATTTGCAATAGCAATGCTACGCCTTTTGTTAGCGCTTGCTGCGCTTGTTGCTGCAAGTGGCTATCGACGAAACTAAACTCCTGTTTACCCTCGGTTACCGCAAGCAATAAGCTTAAAATATTCTCGATCGCTTCATCGTTGAGTGTAACATGATCATGATAACCACCGGTAAGTGGGTAATTCTGTGGCCAGCCGCCGTTGGGATATTGAGCTAACAGTAGTAATGCGACACCGCGCTCAAATGCCATTTTATAACGCTGATCGGCGGTTGCGCTATAGGCTTTTGCCAGTACCTTTAATTGCGTGGTGGTGGCACCATTATCAAAGGTAGGGACATACTTGGGTTCTACTCCCCAATGTTGCCCAGCTTTCCGAGGCACCGTCATATCAGTACGTTTAGACCAGCCACCGCTTGGCGTTTGTAAACTGAGGATGGCATTGGCAACCTGCTTACCTGCGGCTGTTTGGTACCAACTAATGGGGGCATGGATATCAAAACCAAAGCGCTGAGTAGCGGCAGGCAAAGTAAACTCAGTTAGACCGAGCGTTTTGAGTTCGGCATTTAGTGTTTGCTGATCAAGCTGCCGTACCTCGTTAGCTTGCTGATAATAGGCTTGCCATAATGCCTCATCTTCTGCCTGCACCGGCGGCAGCCAACACATCAGTAGTAAAAAAACGAACTTCAAATCGCGCCTTATCATTATAACTACTCTGACAATAAAGATGAGATGTACGCTAAACCTACTGGTTGCGGCATGCAAATGCCTAGTTGAGTTTTCGTACTTATCGTTCGGATATGGAATTTATCTTTTTGGCAAACTGCTTTACTGTTACAGCATTGTTGTACCCAAAGGATTTAACCATGCGCCATATTGCGCTGTTACTGTTTTTACCTCTGACGATGCTGCTAGCAAGCCTTAGTGCTATTGCTGCCAATACTGTGCTGGCTGAACCCGCAATTAAGACCGAGGCGGCTTTACCGGCTTTTTACCTGCACTTAAAAGCCGAGCAAGGCTTTCCTGCCGCCTGGCAATCTGGTCAAGAGCAAGATATAGCAGCCTGGCGTCTGACTGCCCGCCAGCTATTACGACAGGCGCTGCTGTGGCCTGAGCAGCAAATTGCATTTGCGCCAGAACTTATTGCCAGTGAACAGCGGGAAGGTTATCAGGCAGAGCGTTGGCAAATTACTTTAACACCGGGTAATCGTGTACCGATATTGTTGCTGCGACCCCAAGGCGAGGGGCCTTTTCCGGCCGTGTTATTGCTACACGATCACGGCGCGCATTTTGCCATTGGTAAAGAGAAGCTGATCCGGCCTTTTGCCGGGGATGACAAACTTGCCGGCGCGCTTGCCTGGGCCCAGCGTCATTACGGTGGCAACTTTGCCGGTGATAAACTGGCACAACAAGGCTATCTGGTGCTGGCGGCGGATACGTTGGGCTGGGGTGAGCGCGGGCCTTTAACCTACGATGCACAGCAAGCGCTGGCGGCGAATTTTTTTCAGTTGGGGCGCTCACTCGCCGGGTTAGCGGCTTATGAGGATTTGCGCTTGGCGGCTTTTTTAAAACAGCTACCGGAAAGTAAAGATCAACATATCGCTGCCATTGGCTTTTCGATGGGCGCTTATCGCGCCTGGCAATTGTCGGCATTAACCGATGATATTCAGGCCGCGGCAGCGATTAGTTGGATGACGACGGCAGATACAACGATGACCCCTGGCAATAACCAACTACGCGGGCAAACTGCTTTCTGGATGGTGCATCCCGGCTTGGCTGCGCAGTTAGATTATCCACATATTGCTGCTATTGCCGCACCTAAGCCGGCGCTTTTTATCACGGGGGCTAACGATAAGTTAATGCCAGCAGCCGGTACTTTGCAGGCTTATCAGCAAATGCGACAGGTTTGGCAGGCGCATGGTGCTGAGCAGCAGCTTACTACGGAGCTTTGGCCGGAGATGGGGCATGAGTTTGCTGAGGCGCAGCAGCAGCGGGTATGGCAGTGGTTGTCTGGTGTGTTTTCGCAGCCTTGAGTAACAGCAGATTGGAGATTTGTGCAGCGCCCTTAGCAGGGTAGTAATTTTCTCCACCGGCTTCGAGGTTTATTCTGTTAGATCGTTTCAGTCGAACCGTTAGGCTGCTTGCAGCCGATATTGCACACAAAGACGCCGTAAATACATCCATGTAGGCTCCTGTCCGGCATCCATGCCGTACACGCTTTGTTTAGCAATATCGGCTCGCTGCCTGACTACAGCGGTTTATTTAAAACGATCGTGAAAGATCAGCAAGGTTCAAACGAGGTGGCAAGCGCGCAGTACACTTTTCTGGGGACGTCTTTGGCATGGATGCCAAAGAGGAGCCTACATGGAAGTATTTACGGCGTGCCCCAGGAAAGTTGTACGGAGTGATTGACCGCCGGATGCTGCAGACTTGAATCTGTGTAACCTGATGCAACAGCAGAATAGAGATTGGCACAGCGCCCTTAGCTGGGTAGTAATTTTCTCCACCGGCTTCGAGGAGCACATTCCTGTGCCCACTCAGCCTGCGCAGCATCCCTGCTGCTGTTACGATAATTCTACCGCAGCCAAGGGCTTAAATGACATCAGTGAGCCCTCAAGTTAAATCGAGGCATTTGATTCACTGACCAAAACTCTATTCAATCTGCTATAGTCAGCCTGTTTTAATGAATTCAGAGACAACTATGCAGTATTCAACTTTAGGTAGCAGCGGTTTAACCATATCCCGGGTTTGCTTAGGCACCATGACCTGGGGCCAGCAAAACACTCAAGCCGATGCCGATGCGCAATTGGCCATTGCTCTTGATGCTGGCGTGAATTTTATTGATACCGCCGAAATGTACGCCATACCGCCCCGGCCAGAAACTTATGGTGCCACCGAGCAAATTATTGGTAACTGGCTTAGCCGTAACAGTGGCAAGCGCGATAAGCTGGTATTGGCCACTAAGATGGCTGGTAATGGCTTAAGTCATATTCGAGATGACAGCAATATCAGCCCGGCAACCTTGGTTCAGGCAGTAGAAGGCTCGTTACAACGGCTTAATACCGACTATATCGACCTGTACCAATTACATTGGCCTAACCGCCGCTCGCCCCATTTTGGTCGGCATGCCGTGAATCAAATACCCTTTTCTGAAGTCGACACTAGACAGCAGCAAGATGAAATACTCGCTATTTTGCAAACCTTAGCCAAGTTAGTGCAACAAGGTAAAATTCGCCATTGTGGTTTATCCAATGAAACCCCCTGGGGCATTAGCCAGTACCTAAAGCTTAGTGAACAACACAACTTGCCGCGCATGGTGTCTATTCAAAATGAGTTTGGCCCGCTACACACCAAAGACTGGCCCTATTTAATTGAACAATGCCAGCACGAGCAGGTGGCCTATTTACCTTGGTCGCCATTAGCTGGCGGGGCGCTTACCGGTAAATATCTGGGTGGTGCCAGGCCTGAAGGCAGCCGCTGGAGTTTGGTACAGCGCAATGGTTTATTTCGAGATACCCCGCAGTCAAATGCAGCTATTGTTGCCTTTATGGCATTGGCGGCTGAGGTAAAGCTGAGCCCAGCACAATTAGCGCTAAGCTGGATTAATCAGGTTGACGGAGTAACGTCGACTATTATTGGTGCAACCAGTACCGTACAATTACAGGAAAATATTGCAGCCTTTGCAATACCCTTAACTAGCGAATTGCTTGATGCTGTTAGTCAGTTTTTGCGTCACTATCCGCAACCATTTTAGGTAAGCTTCCCCGATGCTAACGCTACAGCACCGGGGATTTGTCAGGTTGTTTGCTGCAGCTTGAGGTTAGTAAAACCCTACGTTGTCTAATATCAGCCAAAAAACATCGCCAGCTTTACATAGTTAGTATTGTGACGCTTTTATGAACTTTGCATTCCGGGCTTGATGTTTAGCTAATCATATATACAATAATTCATATATTCAATTATTGATATGTAGGGCATTGCTATGAGCTTACCTAAACTGCTGTTTATTTGCACCGAAAATTCGGCCCGTTCGCTGATGGCTGAAGCCGTAGCCCGACATAAATATGCTGATCGCTTTGAAGTGTACAGTGCCGGTAGTGCGCCCACAGCGGCCGATAGTCGCGCGCTGGAAACGTTAGCACTGCACCATATCAGTACCGACGGCTTATACTCGAAACCGTTAACAGCACATCGCCATATTAACTTCGATTATGCGATAGTGCTGTGTAGTAAAACCGCCGCAGAATGTGCCAATGATATTTCTGCCAAACATCTGCTCGCCTGGGATTTTATCGATCCAAAGCAAAGCACTAGTAGTAAAGCCTTTGAAACCACCTTACACGAACTGGCCGAGCGGCTTAGCATGTTTGTGTTATTACAAGACCGACAGCACAAGCAGGCACCGTTAACCCCACTAAATTTATTTAAATTGCTGGCAGATGAAACCCGGCTTAATGCTGTTTTGCTGATCATGGCAGAACAGGAGTTATGTGTGTGTGAACTTACTGCCGCCTTGCAGGATACACAGCCGAAAATCTCCCGCCATTTGGCCATGCTGCGTAAAGCCGCGGTGTTGTTGGATCGCCGCCAAGGGCAGTGGGTTTACTACCGGCTGAATCCAGAACTACCCAACTGGGCCAGTGGTTGTTTAGAACAGAGCAAAACAGCGCAACAGGCAGAGCTGGCACCACTTTTGGCTAATTTAGCTGCCATGGGCGATCGACCGGCCCGTGATAGCCAGTGTTGTAGCTAACAATCTATCCCCTTTATTTTTTAACTGTCTTATCTTGAAGAGCATAAAAATGACACATCCATATGATGAACTTGCCATAGCAGATTGCCGCTTACTTTTTACGCCTTGTCCGGGTACTAAAGGCCCTTCGGTAGCAGAGTCGTTACAACACTTACAACAAGCTGGTGCCAAAGCAGTGCTAACCTTAATGCCTGCGGTGGAATTGGCGAAGTTAAATATTAGCGGTTTGGCCGAGCACTGCCAGACACTGGGGTTAACCTGGTATCACTGCCCAATAGAAGATGACTGTGCCCCGACTGCCGAATTTAGCAATGCCTGGCTGCAGGCCGCACCGCAATTGCAGCAGTTATTAGATCAGCAGCAGGCTATTGCCATTCATTGCAAAGGCGGCTCTGGCAGAACCTCATTGGCTGCAGCACAGTTATTGGTTGAGCGCGGTGTCGCTAAAGCTGACATTACGGCAAAGATTCGGGAAGTACGGCCGCATGCGCTGACACTGGCAGCGCATGTTAACTATTTTAATGCGCTGCCAAGCGCTAACTAAAAGGATGAAGTGATGACAATTAAAGTCGGTATTAATGGCTTTGGCCGTATTGGACGTTTAGCACTCCGTGCAGCTTTTGATTGGCCGGAATTTGAGTTTGTACAAATTAACGACCCTGCAGCAGATGCCGCAACCTTTGCCCATTTATTAAACTTTGACTCGGTGCATGGTCGCTGGACGTACGAAGCGCAAGCCACTGGCGAGGCGATGGTAATAAATGGCAAAACCATCAAAGTAACCAGCAACAAAGCGATCGCCGATACGGATTGGTCGGGTTGCGATGTAGTGATTGAAGCCTCCGGTAAGATGAAAAGCAAGGCGGTATTGCAAGGCTATCTGGCGCAGGGCGTAAAACGGGTAGTGGTGAGTGCACCGGTAAAGGAAGCGGGCGTATTGAATGTGGTAATGGGCGTTAACCAGCATTTGTTTAATGCGGCAGAGCATCAGATTGTCACAGCCGCGAGCTGTACCACTAATTGTTTAGCGCCAGTGGTAAAGGTGATCCACGAAAACTTAGGTATTAAGCACGGTTCTATCACTACTATCCATGACTTAACCAACACCCAGTCTATTCTGGATACGCCACACAAAGATTTACGTCGCGCCCGGGCGTGCGGTGCCAGTTTAATTCCTACTACTACCGGGTCGGCTACCGCTATTACCGAGATTTTCCCAGAGTTAAAAGGCCGTTTAAATGGTCATGCAGTGCGGGTACCGCTGGCAAATGCCTCTTTAACCGACTGTGTATTTGAAGTTGAACGCGCCACTACGGCTGAAGAAGTGAATGCCATGCTTAAAGCTGCGGCAGAGGGCGAGTTGGCCGGTATTCTGGGTTATGAGATCCGACCGTTAGTATCGGTGGATTATAAAACCGATCCGCGTTCCAGCATTATTGATGCATTGTCGACTATGGTCATCAATGGCACTCAGGTAAAAATCTATGCTTGGTACGATAACGAGTGGGGTTACGCTAATCGTACGGTGGAGCTAGCGAAGTTGGTTGGTCAGGCGTAGCAGCAAGTACTTAAAAGAGTATTACAGTAGGGATAACCATGAACACTGATGTGCGGCAATATCTGGTAGTTACCGGTAATTACTGGGCCTTTACCCTGACCGATGGTGCGCTGCGCATGCTGATCGTGCTGCACTTTTATCAGTTGGGCTATTCGCCGCTGGCGATAGCCTCGCTTTTTTTATTTTATGAGTTTTTTGGCATTGTGACTAACCTAACCGGTGGCTGGCTTGGCGCCCGCTTAGGTTTAAACAAAACCATGAATATCGGGCTGTTTTTACAGATCATCGCCTTAAGTATGCTGTTGGTGCCCTCGGCACAGCTTACCGTTATTTGGGTGATGGCGGCGCAGGCGGTGTCGGGTATTGCCAAAGATTTGAATAAAATGAGCGCCAAAAGTGCCATTAAGCTGTTGCTACCCGATGAAGCGCAGGGCGCACTCTATAAGTGGGTGGCTATTCTAACCGGTTCGAAAAATGCGTTAAAAGGCGTTGGCTTTTTCTTAGGCGGCTTGCTGTTAACCTTGTTCGGGTTTCAAGGGGCGATGGCGGCGATGGCCGGGGCTTTGCTGCTGGTCTGGTTGCTAAGTTTAGTGCTGCTGAAAAAGGATTTAGGTAAGAAAAGCTTTAAACCCAAGTTTACGGAGTTATTGTCGAAAAGTACCAGTTTAAACTGGCTATCGGCGGCGCGCTTTTTCTTATTCGCCTCGCGTGATGTCTGGTTTGTCATCGCCTTACCCATTTATCTGTCAACCAGCGCAGGTTGGCCACAGAGCGCCGTGGGCGCTTTTTTAGCGTGTTGGGTAATTGGCTATGGTGCCATGCAGGCGTTCACGCCAACTTTAACCCGCAGTAGTAAAAAGGCACCACCGGCGGCTGGGGCGGCGCTTAATTGGGCCTTAGTGTTGGCGGTTATGCCTTGGCTGATTGGGCTGGCCATGCTGTTTAGCGGTGAGCCGCTGTGGTCGTTGCTGATTGGTTTGATGCTGTATGGCGCGGTGTTTGCGATTAATTCCAGCTTACATAGTTATTTAATTGTAGCGAGTGCGAATCGTGATGGGGTGTCGCTGGATGTGGGTTTTTACTATATGGCCAATGCTGCCGGGCGGTTAGTGGGAACTTTGCTGTCAGGTTGGGCTTATCAAACCTATGGTTTATTGGCGTGTTTGTGGTTATCGGGTGTGTTGTTGCTTGGGGCGGTGCTTTGTACCTTGGCGTTAAAGCGGCATCAGAAGGTACTTGCAGATTTTAGCGAGTAGTACTGAAACAGAACGAGGTGGTTAAACGCAGAGTACACTTTGGCCACCGGCTGCTGCAGACTTGAATCTGCTATACCTGATGGAACAGCAGATTAGAGATTGGCGCAACGCCCTTAGCAGGGTAGTAATTTTCTTCACCGGCTTCGAGGTTTATTCTGTTAGATCGTTTCAGTCGAACCGTCAGGCTGCTTGCAGCCGATATTGCACACAAAGATGCCGTGAACCCTTCCATGGGGGCTCCTGTCCGGCATCCATGCCGTACACGCTTTGTTTAGCAATATTGGCTCGCTGCCTGACTACATAGGTTTATTTAAAACGATCGTGAAAGAGCAGCAAGGTTCAAACGAGGTGGTAAACGCAGAGTACACTTTGTTCGGGGAGGTGTTTTTCATGGATGAAAAACAGCAGCGCCCAGGGATGGGTTCACAGCGTGCCCCGAGTAAAGTTGTACGGCGCGTTTGGCCGCCGGATGCTGCAGACTTGAATCTGCGATACGTGATGTAACAGCAGATTGGAGATTTGCGCAGCGCCCTTAGCAGGGTAGTAATTTTCTTCACCGGCTTCGAGGAGCGCATCCCTGCGCCCACTCAGCCTGCGCAGCATCCATGCTGCTGTTACCGAAAATTCTACCGCAGCCAAGGGCTTAAATGACACAAGTGAACCATCAAGTTAAATCGAGGAAATAGCGATTAAAAACATGACCGAAACACCATCACACAGCAGCTTCTGGAGCCTGTTCCAGATCTTTCTGGTACTGGGCCTCACCTCTTTCGGCGGTCCCGTAGCGCATATTGGTTACTTTCGTACTGAGTTTGTGGAAAAGCGCAAATGGTTATCTGAACGCGACTATGCCGAACTCGTGGCGCTGTGTCAGTTCTTACCCGGGCCGGCCAGCAGTCAAGTTGGCCTAGCTATTGGTTTATTGCGCGGCCACTATCGCGGTGCGTTAGCTGCTTGGTTAGGGTTTACCCTGCCATCGGCGATAGTACTGATCCTGTTTAGCTTAAGCTTGCCACTACTACAAAGCGAGCTAACCCAAGGCGTGCTGCATGGTTTAAAATTAGTCGCCGTCGCTGTAGTCGCGCACGCTGTTTGGGGTATGGCGAAAACGCTGTGTAACACTCAAGCGAAAGTCAGCATTATGACGTTAAGTACGGTACTTATTTTAGTCGTGCCTGTTCTCTGGCTGCAACCGGCTGTTATCGTGCTGGGGGCCCTGCTGGGGTACCTTTGGTTAAAACAAGAGGACGTAACGACCAGTAGCGCATTACCCTTGAAGCTATCAGTGAGTGCAGCCAAAGGCTTTGGTCTGCTGTTTTTATTGCTGTTAGTGGGCTTGCCGCTGTTGAGCCAGTTTTATCCTGCAGCGGCCTTACAACTAGTTGATACCTTTTATCGAGCTGGTGCTTTAGTGTTTGGTGGCGGTCATGTGGTATTGCCGTTACTGCAAGCTGAGGTGGTACCAAGCGGCATGGTTGATGCCGACACTTTTTTAGCGGGTTATGCCGCGGCGCAAGCGGTGCCGGGGCCACTGTTTACCTTTGCTGCCTTTTTAGGTGCGGCGACCAATGGTCCGGTTAGCGGGGTAACCGGCGGTGTACTCGCGCTGTTGGCGATTTTTTTGCCATCGTTTTTAGTGCTGGCCGCCGTACTGCCGTATTGGCAGAAATTACGTACATCGGCCAAAGTAAGCCGGATGATGGCGGGGGTAGGGGCCAGTGTTACCGGTATTTTGCTGGCGGCGCTGTATCAGCCGATTTGGCTAAGCAGTATTTTTGGCGCGGTAGATTTAGCTTTAGCACTAGTGGGTTTTGTGGCACTGCAATTTTGGCGCCTGCCAGCCTGGCAATTGGTGCTGGCTGGCGCCATGGTAGGTGGGCTGTTTACGCTTATGCCCTTTTAACTAATTAGCCTTTAGGATCTCATCCACGCTGCCTTGTGCTAATGGATGATAACCAGGTCGGGCTTGCTGATATACCTTGCGGGCGAAGGCTAAGCCTTCAGGCGTGCTGGCCAGTTGGCGATATAACGGCAAAATCAATTTACGTCGGCCAATACTAACTAAATACTGCTCCAGTGCCGGTAATACGGTTTGATACCCGGTTTTCAGCGCCAGTAAATACCAAGCGTGGGCTATTTCGCTGTTGCTGGAGTGAGTTAAATTAAACTGTTGATCTAATTGCTGTAACTGCGTTTGCGTAATACTAAGCGGTAGACTATTAATAAAAAACAACCATTCATGTACTGTCCAGTCGCTAGTCGGTAGTTCAGGTAAATTGCGCAAGCCTGACAGCCAGGCATTACTCTGTTGCTGCACCCTGACAAAGGCATCAGATTGCGGATTAGGCGCGCTGGCTGGTAAACCGCGGCCATGGATCCATTCTGTTATTTCAGCCTGACTGACTTTACCGGGGTGTTTGTCTAATAAGTTTGCCGCCAGATAGCGCTCAAATTCAGCTGTGGTAATGCTTTTAAACGCATGATCGTTGAAGTATTTTTTTACGAAGGGATCAAACACCTCTCGGCCAAAGCGGGCTTCCAGAAACATCAGAAACAGCTGCCCTTTGGTATAGGGCACACCACTAAAGGCATCGTCGGGATCGCGACCTTTTAAATCAAGAAACAATCTACTGTCGTCGGCCGCCAGGGTTTGCAGTTCTTGCTTAAGATCATGCACCGATAATGCTTGCTCCATGATGGCGCGATCAACCCCAAAAACTTGCTCCATAATGCGGTTTTCCACATAAGAGGTAAAACCTTCGTTTAGCCACAGATCTTGCCAGGTCGCGTTAGTGACTAAATTACCTGACCAGGAATGGGCCAGTTCGTGGGCAATTAAGTTAACCAGACTACCGTCACCGGCAATCACTGTTGGAGTAATAAAGGATAATACCGGGTTTTCCATACCACCAAACGGAAAGCTTGGCGGTAAAATCAGCAAATCATACCGGCCCCAGCGATAGTCACCATACAACTGCTCAGTAACATCAATCATTTGCTGAGTACTGGCAAACTCTTTGGCCGCGGCGTCCAGAATATAAGATTCAGCATACACGCCGGTTTGCTCACTCATCGCCTTAAACTCCAAATCACCGACGGCAATCGCCAGCAAATACGGCGGAATAGCTTGTGGCATGGTAAAGCGGTAATCGCCCGTACGCGCGGCCCCAGGCTCGGTTGGTGCGCTCATTACCGCCAGTAAGTTTTTATCGGTTTGAATACGGGCGCTGTAGGTCAAGCGTACGGCGGGAGTGTCTTGAATTGGGATCCAGCTTCTGGCATGAATCGCCTGATTTTGGCTAAACATAAAAGGCTGGGTTTTCCCGGCGGTTTGCTCCTTGTTTAGCCATTGCAAACCTGACGCTGCTGGTTGCGATTGATAGTGAATGCGCAGGGTATCGGCCTGAAAGCCCGGTTTAATCGTCAGCTTACTGCCTAGCACCGCATCGCGCTCGGCCAGGGTAAAAGGCACTTTACGCCATTGGCCATCGACTCTACGCGCGTAAACCTGTTTAATCAGCAAATCACGGGTGTCTAGCAGCACCGTATCGGCAGTTTGCTGTTGCCAGTCTAGACTTAAATCGGCAAAGCCACTGAGCGCCTTAGTATCAAAGTCGACGCTAAGATCCAGATATAAGTGACTAACCCGCACATCCTGCAAATTGGCGTAAGTGTAGCTATCTGTTGCTGCACACAGTGAGGGGCTTAACAAAGAGGCCGCGATTAATGTCGCAGCGGCTAACGTCTGGGAGCGGGCAAACATAAAAATCCTTATTCTTATTCAGCTAATGTAAAGGCAAGTCATCTTCTAATAGCACTATAACTAATGTAAAAGGAATAACAATGATGTTGAGATTAACCACCACTTTCGCACTGCTGTTTTCAGGTGTTGTTGCGGCCAGCCCGTTGCCAGACTTTCCGTTTATCAATGTCACCGGTCAAGCTACGCTAGAAGTGGCACCAGATAAAGCGCAAATTCGTTTTGTCATTCGCCAAACCGGCGCTACCGCTGAACAGGCTACCCGCGCGGTTTATCAGCAAGGTGAGCAGTTACTGGCGTTCTTAAGTACCAAAGGGCTGAATGAGCAGGATTTAGAAGCCGCCCAAATTAATAAGGAAGCCCTATATAAGGACTACCAAGATAGAACTATTACCGGCTATGAAGCCAGCCAACCAATAGTGCTAACGCTAAAAAGCCTTGAGCATTATGTGGCGGTAATGGATTATCTGTTTACCCAACCGCAGATTTTCTCATTGCATAGCAGTTTTGATCACAGCGAGCGTGAGCAGTATGAGCTTAAACTCAGTGAGAAAGCCGGAGCGGATGCCAAAAAGCGGGCAACCATGCTTGCTGCTGCGCAAGGGGTTAAGCTTAGTACGGTGTTTGCCATAACGGAGAGCGGCGGCTTTGGGAGTTTGGCCGGCGATTTTGGCTTTGGCGGCGGCCAAGCCAGTTTTGGTGTGTTGCGTAAAGCCTCTGCCGAAATGGACACGACCGGCGCGCTGATTCAACCAAAACAGATTACCCTGCAAAAAAGCGTAAATGTGATTTATAAAATTACCCCTTAATACTTTTTCAGCCCTACAACGAAGACGGTTACCGTCAGGCGGTACCTGTAGTGCAAATTGATCCGGTAAAAGTTACAGTGGTGATCTTAGTTAATGATCCAGGTTACGCGACCAAAGATCCTGATTTGTTTACCGGTAACGCCATGACCTACTATGGGCGTTGGACCTACAAATTTGAAGAAGCTGCCCGGCAGGGGGCAGCCATGGCACTGATCGTACACGAAACCGACGCAGCAAGTTATGGTTGGAACGTGGTTGTGGGTACTAGCCCAATTCGGTTTGAACTGGCTAACGAGAACCAGAATATGCACCGTGCGGCAGCAGAGGGGTGGTGTCGACAGCGTTGAGCATGGGCGTGACTGGGGCTTGGCGCAGCGAAAACGCTATGTTACCGACTTTTACCACAAAGTGACTGATGAATTTGACCCTAGTTAAGCAAAAGCTGTTGCCGCTCTTGTTCAGTTAAAATGCCGGTGAGCAGGGTTTTTCGCCGCAGCTTGCGCATACTTTCACTGTCTTCCAACAAGGCGCTTTTAAACTTCTCTGCTTCTTGTATCAGGCCTATACCCAAGTGACTTCAAGATGCGAGTTTCAGAGCCTTTGGGCGCTTTCAATGCAAGGCACACTGGCGACGCAATGTCGACCACCTTGCTAGCCAGAGTAACGCCGCAGTGGAAGCGCCCAGAGGCTCCCGCAGGGCTGGGCTAAAAGCGCTTTATGCTGCGTTAGCTGTTCTCGCTTTGGAACCACCAAAGCGTCCAACAGCCGCCTTGCCTAAAGCGCTTTTATCTCCAGCTGAAATCTGCATCTTGAAGTCACTTGGGTATAACATACTGTACCAGCGAATATAGCCCCAGTGTTTAATCAATCCCGCCTGATAACGCTGCTCAAGTTTTGCCAATAACGGCGGTACCAACTCGGGTTGCGCAATAAGCTTATCGGCAATAAGGGCATGCAGCTGCAGTAATGTTGCATCGGTCTGCTGTTGTGCGGTGCTGCGCAGTCGGGTTCTAGGTGGACGCATAGCTAGGGTAAGTCGCACTGATTATCGGTGCATTTAAGACGTTTTTTTGCCCAATATAAATAAGCACGGTTAGCAAGGTTATTGACCACCGGCAAGTCTAATAGCCATGGCAAAAACCGCATGCCGGCAAGGCGCCAATAGTACAATGTAGCGCTTAAACCTATGATAAAACGCTGACCATCCCACAGGTGAATTTGTTGCAGCATGGCATTCCGGTTTACACCTTGATAGCCGCTAAAACTGGCTGAGCTAATATCTACCAACTCCAGTTTACCTGCTAGTTTCGGTACCAGATACGTTATTTCATGGCGGCACAGTTTACAGCTACCATCGAAAAATAATTTAGTACTATGCGACATAAAGGTACCCTAAATAAAACCCCAGATGACAGCTTACGACAACAGCTGTTAATTGATTACAGCAATTACGCTGGCAATTGGCAGTGGGATCACTGCCAAATTTTATCAGGCTAAACGTTGTTTATTTACCACGGTTTTACCAATAGGCGCTAAAGCCAGACCGGCCAGCTTTAGGTGTTGTAAGCCAAAAGGAATACCAATGATGGTTAAGAAGCAAACCACAGCATGGAACAAATGGCCAATTGCCAGCCAGATACCAAACAGCAAAAACCAAATAATATTGCCAACAGTGCCTAAAGCGCCGGTACCAATATCGTCTTGTTTATTTAAATAGCGGCGGTTAATCACATCTTGCCCGAAGGGCCAAAATGTTAGCTCACCCATTACAAAGCAGGCGCGACCAAATGGAATGCCAATAATACTAATAAAGCAGATTAAGCCAATAAGCCACCAAGCCAGGCCCATCACAAAACCACCTAAGATAAACCAAAATACATTAAAAATTAGCCTTAACACACTCATTGTACTCTCCTTTGAATATCAGCTACCGCTTATCGGCATCTTGGGTATACGTTTTATATTGTTATATTTTAAGCTAAAACTATGAAGCTAAAAGCATGCCAGTTTTATGTATATGTTTTTATTGAATTTATATAACGCATATAGTGGAAAAGTTAACCTATAATGTAAATTTTGGCGAGTTGTTGGTTATATTGACCAAGCGCTCAGCATAGCCTGATCTTGCGTTATCTAAAAGCGGCTTTATAATTGCTGTACCAACCGGTCGGTATAGTAAATTGCTACTGGTGAGAACTTTGATACAAAGGAGTCAAAACCACAGTGAAAAAACCACAGATTACCGTACAGCAGATTTTGCAAGCGGCCCTGAATGTTGCCGCAGAAAAGGGCGCAGGCAAGGTGACGCTGGATGCCGTAGCGAAAGCCAGTGGCCTAAGTAAAGGCGGCTTGCTATACCATTTCCCAAGTAAAGAAGCGCTTATTGCTGCCATGGTGCAGCATTTACTCGATAACGCAGAACAAAATCGCCGGCAACTCGCAGAGCAAGAGCCTTCGACGCTTATCGCTGTGCTTAAAGCCAGAGAGCTATTTAGTCAGCAAATTTCCGGCAACATCGCAATGGCAATATTAGCCGCGGCCGCAGAGCAGCCCGCATTATTGCAGCCGTTGCAGCAGTTCAATGGTACCGTGCTGGCGGAAGTATTGGCAGAGCAGCAAAACGAATCTGGAAGCTATGCTATTAATGGCTGCTAGCGAAGGACTTATTTTTCAGGGAATTTTGAATATATCGCCTTTTACTCAGCAACAGAAGGCTACACTGGAACAGTATATGATTACACGTGCGCGGGAGCTTACAAAATGAAATGCTATCAGGTCATGTCTTTAACCTCGGTATTGGCACTGGTACTGACCCTAACTGGGTGTTCAGAACCCGTTACAGAGTCAGTTGCGCCACCTTTAGTTACGGTAAAGCTTTATACCGTAAATGGCGATGAACATGCGAACAGTCGGCATTTTGTTGGGCGCATTGATGCCGTGAGCACAGTTGATTTGGCGTTTCAGGTCGGAGGTCGAGTCACTGAGTTGCCGGTACAGCAAGGGGAGGTTATTCCTGCTGGAGGCTTACTGGCGGAGCTAGATCCCACCGACTATCAGCTGGCTTTACAACAGGCCAATGTGCAGTTAGAGCAAGCACGTCGTGATTTAGACCGCGCCAGACCGTTACGTGAGCAGGGGATCCTTACTCCTTCTGATTTTGATCAGTTACAAACCAGTTTTGATATTGCCAATGTCGCGCTACAAAATGCCCGCCGTAATGCCGATTACACTCAGCTAGTAGCCCCCTTCGATGCCTTGGTTACCCGGCGCTTGATTGAACGTTATTCAACGGTTAGTGCCGGTACCCCAATTTTACGGGTGCAGAATGTGTCAGAGCTGAGGGTGCATATTAACGTGCCTGAACAAATAATGCGGCAGGTGCAAGACACCAACGATTATACTGTTTTTGTGCGTTTAGCCAGCAATAGCATGGACCAATATCCACTGGCCTACCGGGAACATGCTACTGAGGTGGATCCTTTAACACAGACCTATCAGGTTTCTTTTGCGATGCCGCGCCTGCCTGAAGTTAATTTACTGCCGGGTATGACCGTTAATGTTGTTACTGTAAAAAGTGTTGCGCAGGATAAGGTGTTAATCCCGGTGTCTGCGTTAGATACCTCAGTACCGGAACAATTTAGTGTCTGGCTCTACCAGCCACAAGCTAGCGTAGTTGAGAAAGTTCAGGTACAGGTAGGAACCGTCCGGGAACAACAGGTAGAAATTCTGGCAGGCCTGAATCGTGGCGATCAAATCGTTTCTGCAGGTATTTATCATCTACAGCAAGGGCAGCAAGTACGCCCCTTCGATAAATACTAGGAGTCTCGCTAATGAAGATTGCCAGTTATGCGATTGAGAAGCAGGTAAATACCTGGCTTCTCATTATATTGTGTTTTATCGGCGGGCTGTGGGCGCTGTCGACTATTGGTCGCTTGGAAGATCCTGCCTTTACCTTAAAAGAAGCGATAGTGGTAACCTATTATCCCGGGGCAACAGCAACAGAGGTAGAAGAGGAAGTCACCGAACTGCTGGAATCTGCCATTCAGCAGTTATCGCAGCTAAAACGCATTACCTCAAAGTCGATGCCCGGAAAATCAGAGATCCGGGTAGAAATCCAAGACAAATTTGATGGTAAACAAATGCCGCAGGTTTGGGATGAATTGCGGCGAAAAGTCAATGATGCCAGCGCTCAATTGCCATCTGGTACTATGAGCCCTGTGATAAATGACGACTTTGGTGATGTATTTGGTATTTTCTATGCGGTAACCGCCGACGGCTTCAGTGATCGGGATATTCGTGAGCTGGCCACTTTTTTACGGCGTGAAATGTTGCTGGTGCCTGGTGTAGCGAAAGTACAAACTGCCGGTGAGCCAGAAGAACAAATTTATGTTGAGATTTCGCATGAGCGCTTACTGGGCATCGGTTTACCGGTAGAGTTAGTAATTAGTACCTTGCAGGCCGAAAATGCGGTAGCAACTGCGGGCTCGGTGCATGTAGGTGATAAAAGAGTTCGCCTGATTAGTAAACCGGGTTTAGATTCTATTAGTGCTATTGAAAATCTGCGCATAGGTAAAGCTGGCTCAACCGAGCAACTGAGTATTTATGATGTGGCGACGGTGAGCCGGCAAGAAGCAGAAGTTCCCACCCAATTAATTCGCTATAACGGCGAAACGGCTTTTACGCTAGCGGTTTCTGGGCTTACTGATGCCAATATTGTCGATGTGGGTAAAGCCGTTGATGCGCATTTGGCGAGTCTTGCTGCACGGATCCCGCTAGGCGTTGAATTACATCCTATCTATCAGCAGCATGTGGTTGTCGATACCGCTATCGATGATTTTATTGTGAATCTGGTGATCTCGGTCATTATCGTGGTGGCGGTATTGTGTTTAACCATGGGCTGGCGTGTGGGGCTGGTGGTGGGAGGCACCTTACTACTGACGGTATTAGGTACCGTGTTTTTTATGCGGATTTGGCAAATTGAGATGGAACGGATCTCGCTTGGCGCGTTAATTATCGCGATGGGCATGTTAGTCGACAATGCCATCGTGGTCGCCGAAACCATGTTGATCAATATGCAGCGCGGTATGACCTCACGTAAAGCTGCCGGTGAAGCGGCCAGTCGCACCCAAATCCCACTGTTAGGCGCTACAGTAATTGGTATTATGGCCTTTGCCGGTATTGGGTTATCGCCTGACAGCACCGGTGAGTTTTTATTCTCCTTGTTCGCCGTTATTGGTATTTCGTTGCTGTTAAGTTGGGTGCTGGCCATTACGGTAACACCGCTATTGGGGCACTATTTATTTAAAGTAGCCGCTAATAGCTCGGCACAGGATCCGTATGCCGGCGGCTTTTATCAGCGTTATGCATCGTTACTGAATATGGCGCTACGGCATCGCTTGGCCACACTAGGCATGCTGTTGGTGCTTACGGCTATTAGCGTTATCGGCTTTGGTCAGGTTAAGCAGGTATTTTTTCCTGCCTCGAATACGCCGATTTTCTATTTAAATTATTATTTACCACAGGGGTCTGATATTCGAGCCACGTCTCGTGACGTTGCAGCAATCGAAAAGTTGATTATGGCGCAAGAGTCGGTGGAATCAGTAAGTAGTTTTGTCGGTGCTGGGGCGAGTCGCTTTATGTTGACTTATGCACCGGAGCAACCCAATGCGGCTTATGGGCAGTTGATTATCCGTACCCGGCATCGTGATGAGATCCCACCATTGATGCAGTATATTAGGGAAAATTTACCAGCACAGTTTCCGAATGCTGAAATTTATACGCAGCAACTGATGTTTGGCCCGGGTAGTGGCGCCAAGTTGCAGGCACGGTTGTCGGGCGCAGATGAAAAGGTATTGCGGCAGTTAGGGCAGCAAGTGGCCGATATTATGCGTAATACCGATGGGGTTACCGATATCCGGCAAAACTGGCGGCAGCGCGAGCTGGTTATCGTGCCAGACTTTAACGAAGAACGTGCCAGAGTTGCCGGTATTAATCGCACTGATCTGGCGCAAACGCTGCAATTTTCCAGCACGGGTGTGCAAAGTGGCGTTTATCGGGAGCATGATAGACAGATCCCAATCGTTGTGCGGCCACCGGCAGATGAACGTTTTGACTTAGATCGGTTAAATGATCGGATGATTTGGAGTTCGACCGATAATACCTATATACCACTAACGCAAGTGATTAATGGCTTTATCACCGAGCATGAAGAAGCCAAGGTCCAGCGGCGTAACAGGATCCGCACTTTAACCGTTGAGGCGGAACCTGCCACTGATGTTACGGCAGATCAGGCGTTAAAGCGCATTAAAACGCAAATAGAGCAGTTGCCTCTGCCGGCGGGTTATCAACTTAGTTGGGGCGGGGAATACGAAAGCTCTGCTGATGCACAGGCCTCGTTGGGGGCGCAGTTGCCACTTAGTTTTATTGTGATGCTGGTGATTACCATACTGTTGTTTGGTTCATTAAAGCAACCATTGGTGATCTGGTTGATTGTACCTATGTCAATTTGTGGTGTAACGGCCGGTTTGTTGGCGAGTGGTTTACCTTTTGGCTTTACGGCACTGCTGGGCTTTTTAAGCTTGTCGGGTATGCTGATGAAAAATGCCATTGTTTTGGTAGAGGAAATTGATCTACAGCTCAATGAGTCTGCAGATAAACTGCAGGCGATAGTGCAAGCCAGCGTTAGTCGGATCCGGCCAGTCATTTTGGCGGCGTTAACGACTATTCTGGGGATGCTGCCGCTAATATGGGATGCGTTCTTTAACAGTATGGCGGTGACTATTATGGCCGGTTTGGCGTTTGCTACGATCTTAACCTTGGTGGCTGTACCGGTGTTGTACTCACTAGTGTTTAAAATTTCCCCCAGTAAATCCTAGTGTCTGTCAAAGTAACGCCCGCTTTAGCGGGCGTTTTTATTCAAGCAAAACGAACTAAAACCATCAACGTGCGTTGGCACAGCTGGCACACAAAATAGTAAAAGGTATGGCGCTTAACCTAGCTAATTTGATTGCTTCGACACAGTTGGCACATTTGTCGTATGAGCCTAGCTCCATCCGTTGTAATGCCCGGTTTATTTCTTCAAGTTCAGTTACGCTATGATCTGCTAAGGCGGTTAGTACATCGTCATTTTCGCGCTCTTGCGCCTGCTCGGCGGCATCAGCGCTACGGCCTTGCGCAAAATCATATCGAATTGCTACTTGTTGTCGTTCCAACTCCATTTTTCGTTGTAATAAACGGCGTTTGAGTTCCTGAAATGGCATTTCGTCCCCTTTTTAGCTGTGCTACCCTCATTAAATATAGCAGGCAATAGCTACTTTGGGTTGATCTAGCGCAATAGTGCTGTAGGTTCGCCCTATCTTGCTTTTTGTTGCGCCTGTTGCTGCCACATTCGCGCATATTCGCCATTTAACGCCAATAGCTGTTGATGGCTACCTTGCTCTATCAACTGGCCTTGGTGTAATACTAATATCGCATCAGCATCAGTGATGGTTGATAAGCGATGGGCGATGACGAGACTGGTATGTTGGCGCGCTACCTCACGCATTGCGGTAACAATCGCTTGTTCAGCCATTGAATCCAGTGCAGAGGTGGCTTCATCAAACAGTAAAATGGCAGAGCCTTTTAACATAGCGCGGGCAATGGCAATGCGCTGCTTTTCGCCGCCAGACACTTTTAAACCGCGCTCGCCCACTAAGGTGGCGTCGCCTTGTGGCAAACTACTAATAAACTGCCGTAAGTGCGCCATATCAATGGCTTGTTCAATTTCGGCAGCAGTTGCATCGGGTTTGGCATAGGCAATATTGTCGCGGATGCTGCTGTTAAATAGCACGGTATCTTGTGGCACTATGGCAATGGCTTGTCGCAATGAATGTAAGGTTACCGCGCTAATATCCTGGCCATCAATTAAGATCCGGCCTTGGTTTACCTGATAAAACCGATAGAGTAAACGGGCAATAGTGCTTTTCCCGGCTCCCGAAGCACCAACGATAGCAACCTTAGTACCTGCCGCAACCTGAAAACTCAGGTTATTTAGAATCTGCCGTTCCGCTTGATAACCAAAACTGACCTGCTCAAAACTGATCGCGCCACCTTTTAACTGCAGCGGTTTAGCTGTAGGAGCATCGCTAATAGCGGGTTTACGGGTAAGTAATCCCAGCATATTTTCTAAATCGGTTAGGGCACGGCGAATTTCCCGATAAACAAAACCCAAAAAGTTTAGCGGTAAAAACAGCTGGATCATATAAGCATTCAACATGACTAGTTCACCAATGCTAATTTCACCGCTAACCACCTCGGCAGCGGCTAGCCACATTAAAGCGGTAATGGCTGCGGCAATCAGCAGTGCCTGTCCGGAGTTAAGCAGTAGCAGACTTAAACGGTTTTTTAGACGAGCCTGCTCCCAACTCGCTAAAAAGCCATCGTAAATTTGCGCTTCGTGTTGCTCATTATTAAAATATTTTACGGTTTCATAATTCAGCAAGCTGTCAACAGCACGACTATTGGTGCTGTTGTCCGCTTGATTAGCCTCGCGAATAAATTTATTGCGCCACTCGGTAATATAAACGGTGAAAAAGATATACAGGCTTACGGCGACCACGGTAATTAGCGCGTAGAGCGGCGAAAATAGTACGCTAAAGATCACTGCCACGGCTAAAATTTCCAGCAGCGTGGGGACGATATTAAACATCAGAAACCGCATTAGAAAACTAAGGCCATTACTGCCGCGTTCGATATCGCGGCTGATGCCCCCGGTTTGGCGGTCTAAATGGAAAGCGAGCTCTAAGCTGTGTAAATGGTTAAACACTTTAAGGCCAATCTGACGCATGGCATGTTCGGTAACCCGACCAAACAGCGCATCACGTACCTCGCCAAAAAACACCATACCAAAGCGCAGGGCACCGTAGAGTAAAAGTAACCAAACCGGAACCAGTAACAGTTGTTGGCGGTTAGCATCCACGGCATCAATAATTTCTTTTAATGCCCAGGGTAGCAATAGGGTGGCTGCTTTTGCAGTGATTAACGCGAGTAAAGCCAGTATCACCCGGCCTTTAAAGGCCATCAAATAAGGCCAGAGGGTTTTAATACTCTGGCCAAGTGGCATGGCATAGTGACGTTTTACATTGTCAGGTTGTTTAGCGGCAGTGCGCATGCCTCGCATAGGGTTCTCAGTGGTAATTACTCATAGGTGCAAAGGTAAGCGGTATCTTGTTTAACTTGCAACTGAAACTTACTGTTTGCTGCAACCTTGAAGGATTGGCCACTGCTAAAGGTTTGCCAATCAGCACTGTCTGGCAATTTTACAGTGAGGACACCGCTGATGACGCTCATCACTTCATGCTGGCTGGTACCAAATTCATATTCACCCGGCGCCATTACGCCGACTGTGGCAGGTAGCTGCTCACCTTGAAATGCGATAGACGCTACTTTGCCTTCAAAATAGTTGTTGACTTTAAACATTGCTCACTCCTTTAATAATTGGTTGCCTAGTAAAACGTAAAAGTAAGTATTTTTCTAGCATTATTTAGAAGCTTAGAAGTCTTGATGTCTTTTCGTGAGCTGTTCAGCAAAATGTTCTCAATAACTTAATCAGATTGTCATAAGTCAGGTTTAGTCTGGCTAACCCAATAACACAGCAGGGAATAAAACGTGAAAAAAACACTTCTAGCCGCCAGTCTGGCGCTGGTTTTAGCGCCATCGGCTCACGCTGAAATTTTCATTTCAGAGTATGTTGAAGGTAGTAGCAATAATAAGGCATTAGAACTATATAACCCCGGGAGTTCTGCAGTAAGTTTGACAGGATATCGGCTGCGGGTATTTTTTAATGGCAGCTCAAGTTCAACGAATATTAATCTTAGTGGTACTATTAACCCAGGTAGTACTTTTGTAGTAGCACATACCTCTGCTACGGCTGAATTACGTGATTTAGCTAATCTCACTACAGGTAGCGCATCATGGAATGGTAACGATGCTATTGTGCTGGAAAAAGACAGTGTCGTTATAGATAGTTTCGGTCGGGTGGGTGAAAACCCCGGTGCAGCTTGGACTGCCAACGGGGTGACAACTGTCGATCGTTCCTTGCGCCGTAAAGATGTGATGTACGATACCCAAATTAGCGACGCTTTTGATCCTTCAGTGCAATGGCTGGAGTTTCCACGCGATGATTTTAGTGATATTGGCCTCTTTAACGGCACTGGCGGCGTTGAACCAGAAGAACCGGAGCCAGAAGAACCGCCCGTTGATCATGGCTTAGTGTGTGGCGCAGATTTTACCAGCATTGCGGCCATTCAAGGCGCTGGTAATAGCAGCCCACTAGTTGGCCAAACTGTGGTGGTTGAAGCTATTGTAACGCATACCTTACCAGGGTTGCGCGGCTATATGTTGCAAGCGGCTGATCATGAGCAAGACAATAATCCGCTGACCTCTGAAGGGGTTTTTGTTTACACTAACACCACAGATTTGGGTGTCACCACCGGACAGCGCGTTAGACTAAAAGCGCAGGTTGCAGAGGCTTTTACTAACACCCAATTACAAAATATTACCGCGACCATTGATTGCGGTACCGCTGCGTTACCTGCACCAGTGACCATTAATTTACCGGTTGCAAATGCAGACTACCTAGAACGGTATGAAGGGATGCTTGTGCAGTTTACTCAGGAGCTAACCGTTAATGGCAACTTCACACTAGGCCGCTTTGGCGAGTTGGTACTGGCGAAAGGTCGTCGGTATACCCCCACTCAGGTTGTCGCACCTGGCGCGGCAGCACAGGCGCTGGCAGTCGAGCAGCAACTGAATAAAATCGTATTAGATGATGCCTCTACGGTACAAAACCCCGCATTCGTTCCTTATCCTGCTCCAGGCTTAAGTGCCGCTAATACCGTGCGGGCGGGGGATACGGTAAATGGGTTAACGGGTACGCTTTATTATAGTTTTAACGAATACCGCATAAACCCAACGCAACCGGTAAACTTTATTGCCAGCAATCCCAGAACGCCCCAGCCAGAGCTGAGTGCTGATGGTAATGTGAAAATTGCCAGTTTTAATGTGCTTAACTATTTTAATGGCAACGGCCAAGGTGGCGGTTTCCCAACGGCACGCGGTGCTAATAATCTGGTAGAATTTGAACGGCAAAAAGCGAAAATTTTGGCAGCATTAGCGGCATTGGATGCCACCGTTATTGGTTTGATGGAAATTGAAAATGATGGCTTTAGCACCAACTCTGCTATCGCTGATTTAGTACGCGGGTTACGGCAAGAGAGTGGCCAAAGCGATTGGCAATTTGTTGCGGTTAATACCCCTGCTATTGGTACAGATGCTATTACTGTAGGTATGTTATATCGGGCTGATTTAGTCACACCAGTTACTGCTGCTCAGGTGCTGGATGCTAGCAATTCCGCCCGTGATGCAAATGGGGCAGTGTTATTTGATACCAGCCGTAACAGACCCATGTTGGCGCAGCGCTTCCAATTATTGGAGAATAATGCCGAGTTTGCGGTGATGGTAAATCACCTGAAATCGAAAGGTTCTGCGTGTGCTGGTGATCCTGATTTAAACGATGGTCAGGGTAATTGTAATCAAACGCGAACTCGCGCTGCGCAGGCTATAGGTATATTTGCTGCTGAGCATTTTAACGATATCCCTGCGCTGGTTATCGGTGATCTAAATGCGTATGCAAAAGAAGACCCGCTAACCATGCTAGCCAGTGCCGGCTATGTCAATGTATTTGATGTGCTGGGTAAAACACCGGGCCATGGTTATGTATTTAATAATCTATCTGGTCACTTGGATCATGCATTGTTAAACAGCAAAGCACAGGATTATCTGGTAGATGCAGCTGATTGGCATATCAATGCCGACGAGCCTATATCACTAGATTACAATCTGGAATTTAAAACGGTACAACAACAAACCGATTTTTATGCGCCAGATGCTTACCGTTCTTCAGACCACGATCCGGTGGTGGTAGCGTTACAGCTTCCTGCCAGTTACCGCGCGGCTGATCTTGATCAAAATGGCGTGATTGACCAGCGCGATATTACCCTGTTTCAGCAGTTACTCAGACAAGGTGGTGCTATGCCATTAAGTCTGGATTTTAATGGCGATGGTGTTGTCGATCAGCGTGATGTGCGACCTATGGCCGCGCTTTGTGATCTGCCACGTTGTGCTACCCCTCAATAACTTTAAATAGAGAATAAAACAATGAAATCAATGTTATTTTTATTATGTTTACTGTTCAGCGGT
>Ga0209070_100146_pt1 | contig 93885 bp, 88 predicted proteins | sample SynthPrep_5_END__FD_187205 | JGI IMG/M metagenome (GOLD analysis project Ga0209070, IMG submission 187205) | Synthetic microbial communities from Ohio, USA - SynthPrep_5_END_DS10_MetaG (SPAdes) (version 2) | ecosystem: Engineered > Bioreactor > Aerobic > Activated sludge | place: USA: Ohio... | reverse complement strand
AGCCCTGGCCGAGACTGAGTGCAAAGAGCAGGAAAAATTCTTGGAGATGGTTGGATCGAAATTCAACATCGTGTAGAGATTCTCAGTGACACAAGCAGCACAGTGGCGCCACCTTAACCCTTTTTCCGGAACCTGCCAATGTTCTTTGCCAAGGATTCGCGCTTTTAGTGACTGGCGGTGCCGTACATACCTTCCAGCCCGCAAGTATTGCGGCTTTCAGCGAGAAAAGCGGCCCAGACTTTGAACCCGCAGGCGCACCCCGGTAAGATGCCGGACAGAATTTTTCCACCTCGCTATTTCAGGACACCCGCCATGAGCATCAAATCGGACAAGTGGATTCGCCGCATGGCGCAAGAGCACGGCATGATCGAGCCTTTCGTGGAGCGCCAGATGCGCGGCGAAGGCGCGGAGCGGCTGATTTCCTTCGGCGTGTCGAGCTACGGCTACGATGTGCGTTGCGCCGATGAGTTCAAGGTGTTCACCAATATCAATTCGGCCACCGTCGATCCGAAAAACTTCGACGCCGGCAGCTTCGTCGATATCAAGAGCGACGTGTGCATCATTCCGCCGAACTCCTTCGCCCTGGCCCGCACCGTCGAGTACTTCCGTATTCCGCGCAACGTGCTGACCATCTGCCTGGGTAAAAGCACCTACGCCCGTTGCGGCATCATCGTCAACGTCACCCCCCTCGAGCCTGAGTGGGAAGGTCACGTGACCCTGGAATTCTCCAACACCACCACCTTGCCGGCGAAGATCTACGCCAACGAAGGCGTGGCGCAGATGCTGTTCCTGGAGTCCGACGAAGAGTGCGAAGTGTCCTACAAGGACCGTGGCGGCAAATACCAGGGCCAGCGTGGCGTGACCCTGCCGCGTACCTGAGTCGTTCATCTGACAAATAGCGGGAATTCCTCAGCGGGCAGATACTCTAACCAGAGACTGCCCCGGTTTGCGCACAGCGGACCGTGCTTAGCTCAGGAGTGCCTCATGAAGATCGATCCGCTTATAAGCGCCACACTTGCCAGACTTGAGCCCAATCAGGTCGGCGTCCTGGCCTGGTCATTGCTGGCGCACCCCAGCGCGGCAGGCGGCATTCCCGGTCAACCCGACCCGGACACCCCGCAACCCGCCGAGCCGACCGAACCTGGCGAACCGACCTTGCCGGACGAACCGCCTCCCGCTCCTGTCGCCTGATTGACGCCAACTCATAAAAAAGGCCAGCCTGCCGGACTCCACCGGCGGGCTGGCCTTTGTCCATAGCGGCGCCTGGCTTACTTCAGGTTACCGCTGAGGAACTGCTGCAAGCGCTCGCTCTTCGGGTTGCCCAGCACCTCTTCCGGCGCGCCTTCCTCTTCCACCAGGCCCTTGTGCAGGAACAGCACCTGGCTCGACACCTTGCGGGCGAAACTCATTTCATGGGTGACCATGATCATGGTCCGGCCTTCCTCGGCCAGGCCCTGGATCACCTTGAGCACTTCGCCCACCAGCTCCGGGTCGAGGGCCGAGGTGGGTTCGTCGAACAGCATTACTTCCGGCTCCATCGCCAGAGCCCGGGCAATTGCCACCCGCTGTTGCTGGCCACCGGAGAGAAAGGCCGGGTACTGGCCAGCCACGCGGGCAGGCAGGCCGACCTTGTCCAGGTAGCGCCGGGCGCGGTCTTCGGCGTCCTTCTTGCTGATCCCCAGCACCCGGCGCGGCGCCATGGTGATGTTCTCCAGTACCGTCATGTGGCTCCACAGGTTGAAATGCTGGAACACCATGGCCAGACGGGTGCGAATCCGTTGCAGCTCGTCGGCGTCGGCCACGTGCATGCCATGGCGGTCCTTGACCATGCGGATCGGCTGGCCGTCCAGGCTCATGGCGCCGTCGTCCGGGATTTCCAGGAAGTTGATACAGCGCAGAAAGGTACTTTTGCCCGAGCCGCTGGCGCCGATCAGGCTGATGACGTCGCCGGTCTTCGCCTTGAGCGAAACACCTTTGAGCACTTCATTGTCGCCGTAGCATTTATGCAGGCCTTCAATGGTCAGTTTGTACATGGGGCATGCATCCTCAAGGCGAAAGTAGGTAGCCGCTGCGATAGGCTTCGCGGCCGGCGACATGGGCGATCACCATGCCGGCCGTGGCCATGCGGCGCAGCGAGCGGGCGTAGAGCAGGCCGGCGCAGCTGCAATGAATGGGGGTGACGCGATCGTTGATCGGGTCGATGACTTCGGCCACCTGTTGCCCGGCTTCCAGGTACTCCCCCGGCAGCGCGGTGAACACCAGCAGGCCGCCCACGGGCGTGGCCACAGGTTCGACGCCGGCCAGCGGGGTGGCCGGGTAGGGCAACTCGGGCATGGGCGGAGCCTCGCCGGCGATGGCGCCGAAATGGCTCAGATAATCCAGTATGGCTTGGCAATCCCGGCTGGCCAGGTCGTGGTTGACGTCGCCCTGGCCGCGCAGCTCGACGGTGACCGAGAAGCTGCCGTGGGGAATGGCGAAGCGCTCGCCGAAACGCTGCTGCAATTGCCACCAGAGCAGGGTGAAGCACTCGTCGAACGACTGGCCGCCGGAATCGGTGGCCAGCAGGCAAGCTTGCGAGCCGATATAACAGGCCAGCGGTTCGACCTGCGGCCAGGCCTCGGGGGTGGTGTACAGATGGGCCACGGCTTCGAAATCGCAGTGCAGGTCCAGCACCATGTCCGCGTCGCAGGCCAGGCGCTGCAGGGCCAGGCGCTGGGACTGCAACTGGGTGCCGGCGGTCTGCCGCGCCAGGGCGTTGCGCAGGCTGGCGCGGATGATTTCACGGTTATGCCGCGGATCGTCGCCCAGTTGGCCTTCGATGTCGTTGCCGACCTCCTCGCCAAGGTCGAGGAACCAGCGATTGAAGTTCTGCCCGCTTTCCAGCTCGTAGCGGCCCAGCGGCACGTCCATCAACACCTGTTCCAGGCCGGCCGGGTTGGCCACCGGCACCAGGACGATTTCGCTGCGCAGGCGGCCCTGGGCCTCCAGTTCCGCCAGGCGTGCCTTGAGGTGCCAGGCCACGAGCATGCCCGGCAGTTCATCGGCGTGCAGCGACGACTGGATGTAGACCTTGCCTTCGGCCCGCTCGGGGCCGAAGTGAAAGCTGTGGATCTGGCGCGAGGTCCCCGGTAGCGGGGCGAGCAGATCATGAGTCTGTTGGCGCATGGATGATGATTTGCCTTGTTCTAGTGAGTCGGCCCGAGGAAGGCCAGCCAGCGGCGTTCGGCGAGGCGGAACAGGCCGACCAGGGCGAAGGTCACGGTGAGGTAGATCAGCGCGGCGATGCCGAAGGACTCGAAGGTCATGAAGGTGGCCGAGTTGGCGTCGCGGGCGACTTTCAGCACATCCGGGATGGTCGCGGTGAAGGCCACGGTGGTCGAGTGCAGCATCAGGATCACTTCGTTGCTGTAGTAGGGCAGCGAGCGGCGCAGGGCCGACGGCATGATCACGTAGGCGTACAGCTTCCAGCCGCTGAGGCCGTAGGCCTTGGCCGCCTCGACCTCGCCGTGGGCCATGCTGCGGATCGCCCCGGCGAAAATCTCCGTGGTGTAGGCGCAGGTGTTCAGGGCGAAGGCGAGGATGGTGCAGTTCATCGCGTCGCGAAAGAACGCGTCGAGCACGGGCTGGGCGCGGATCGCGGCGATGCTGTAGATCCCGGTGTAGCAGATCAGCAGCTGGATATAGAGCGGCGTGCCGCGAAACAGGTAGGTGTAGAACTGCACCGGCCAGCGTAGGTAGAGCTTGGGCGAGACCCGGGCGATGGACAGCGGGATCGACACCAGGAAACCGATGAAGATCGAGGCGCTGAGCAGCCACATGGTCATGGCCAGGCCGGTGACGTTGTAGCCGTCGCTGTAGAGGAAGGGTTTCCAGTATTCCTGCAGGAGCTCGATCATCGCACCGCCTCCCGCGAGCCCGCGGCATAACGGCGTTCGAGCCAGCGCAGGACAATATTGGAAGCGCTGGTGATGACCAGGTAGATCAACGCCGCCAGCACCAGGAAGTAGAACAGCTGATAGGTACTCTTGCCGGCATCCTGGGCCGCCTTGACCAGGTCGGCCAGGCCGATGATCGACACCAGCGCGGTGGCCTTGAGCATCACCATCCAGTTATTGCCGATACCCGGCAGGGCAAAACGCATCATCTGCGGAAACACCACGAAGCGAAAACGCTGGCCGCGCTTGAGGCCGTAGGCGGTGGCGGCTTCTATCTGCCCGCGCGGCACGGCGAGGATGGCGCCACGGAAGGTTTCGGTGAAGTACGCTCCATAAATAAAGCCCAGGGTGATGACCCCGGCGCTGAATGGGTCGATCTCGATGTATTCCCATTCCATGAAGTTGGTGAAGGTGGTCAGCCAGGTTTGCAGGCTGTAGAAAATCAGCAGCATCAGCACCAGGTCCGGTACGCCGCGGATCAGCGTGGTGTAGAGCTGGGCGGGCAGGCGCAGCAGGCCCAGCCGCGAGAGTTTGGCGCTGGCGCCGAGCAGGCCGAGCAGGACACTGAGTAACAGCGACAATACCGAGAGTTTGATGGTCATCCAGGTGCCTTCCAGCAACAACGGACCGAACCCCTTGAGGCTGAAGGCGGAAAGCCCAAGGGTTTGCAGAAGTTCTTCGAACATAAATCAGAGACCTGTGGCGATAAAAAAGGCGCCCATCGAGGATGGGCGCCAGGACCTTATTTACCGCTGTAGAGATTCAGATCGCCAAAGTGCTTTTTCTGAATGGTGGCGTAGGTGCCATCGTCGTGTAACGCTTTGATACCTTTATCCAGAAGCGCCTTGAGCTCTTTGTTACCTTTGGAGATACCGATAGCTGTCTTGGCCGGCAGCAGCGGGCTGTCCACTGGCTTGCTCACCTCGTAGTCGGCGCCTTGCGGCGACTTCAGGAAGCCCAGCTCGGCTTGCAGCATGTCCTGGATCGAGGCATCGAGGCGCCCGGAAATCAGGTCGGCATACACCTGGTCCTGGTTCTGGTAGGCCTGGGTTTTCACCCCAGCCTTGTCCAGCACGGCCTTGGCGTAGGCTTCCTGGATGGTGCCCTGCTCGTAGCCGACAGTCTTGCCCTTGAGTGAGGCGGTGTCTTCGGTCAGGCCGGAACCTTTCTTGAACACGAAGGAAGTCGGGCCGGAGAACAGTTCGTTGGAGAAGTCGATGACTTTCTCGCGGGCCGGGGTGACGGTCATGGATGAGATCACGCCGTCGAATTTATTGGCTTTAAGGCCCGGGATCATGCCGTCGAAGTCGCTTTCGACCCATTTGCACTTGACCTTCAGTTCGGCACAGATGGCATTGCCCAGATCGATGTCGAAGCCGACCAGGCTGCCATCGGCGGCCTTGGATTCAAAAGGTGCGTAGGACGGGTCAACGCCGAAGCGCAGTTCCTTGTATTCCTTGGCCAGCGCGGAGCCGGCGGCCATGCAGAGAGCCAGTGCAGAAAGGGTCAGCAATGCTTTTTTCATTATTAAATCCCTAAAAACCAATATGAGCGCTTGTGGCGCATTAGTACTGTTACTGCAAAGCGTCAGACTTAATGAAAGTAGCAATTTCCGAACCAGAGTCCCGAACAAGTGTTTTAAAAGGTGGTGCGAGAGCCTGTCGTGGGTTGGCAGCGCCCCAAAAAAGAGCGTGCGCAAGGCCTTGCATCAATAGGGCGCGTGGGAGATTTCGCGCAGGAAAGGGCGCGGCTGCCGAGAGCGTGGCAGGGCCGGATCGGTGAGGGGATTGAAGCGTTACAGGGCGTCAGCCCGCCCCTTGTGCAGAGGGACGGGCTGGCCGGTGTTACTTGCCTGGTGCCAGGGTCAGGCGGGTCTTGCCGTAGAGGCGGTCGAAGTTCTGCGGTTGCAGCGGCAGGCTCAGGTACTGGCCCTTGAGCCAGGCGTCGATGCCGTTCAGGTAGTTCGGGCTGGCCGGGTTGCCGGACTGGCCGCTGCTGTTCATCACGCTCAGCGGTTCGCTCTGGCCGAAATCGACGACCAGCCGTAGTGCCGGAGCCTGGGTCACATTGAAGTCCTGGCCCCAGCGGTACGGCGAACTGTTCAGGGTGCTGTGATCGCCACCGGCCTGCAGCGGCCCGCGAATCACCTGGCCACTGGCGTTCTTCCAGTTGTAGCTGTGCAGCTTGCCCCATTGCCAGGCCCGGCGGTCGCCACCCAGCTGGCTTTCACCGGCGCTGATGGTGGCGGCCAGGCTGCGGGCGAGGATCGCTGGCTTGTCTTCTTTCTGCGGGGTGCGGCTGTCATCCCAGAACGGGCTGTCTTCCTGGCCCAGCAGGTGGTCGGCCTGGGCCGAGTAGGACAGCGCGCCGTTGGCCACCAGGGCTTTCCAGGCGGGGCTGGACTCCGGGCCCAGTTTGTCGAGGAAGATCTGCCGGGCGCTTTCCTGCAGGAACAGCTCATAGATCGCCGCATCGGCCGACACAGGGCTGAGTTTGCCGTCGAACGCCATCAGGCGGCTGTAGGCCTCGCGGGCCTTGCTGCGGTCTGCTTCGGGCAGGGCGTCGATGGCTTTCTTCAGGGGCTGCGCCATGCCGGGGGCTTCGAACATTTTCTTCAGCTTGGCGGCGAAGGTGGTGGTCTGGTCGTACTGCATGGCGATCATGCTGCGCCCGTCGTGCTTGCCGCTGCCGGCCAGCTCGGCCAGGCGTTCGCCACGCTCGGGGTAGTACCAGGAGTTGGACAGTTGCATGCCGTAGCCGTGGGGGATGATCCGCTGGTTGGCGGTGCCCAGCCAGCCTTGTGCCGGGTCCTGGTCATAGGGGTGGAGCATCGGGTCGGCATAACCGTCCCAGTCGTAACGACCTTCCCAGCCCGGCGATGGCAACAGGCCTTCGCCTTCACGGCGATTGGGGAAGCGGCCGGTGACCTGCCAGCCGATATGGCTGGCATCGGCGAACAGCATATTCAGGCCGATGGCGCGGATCTCGCGGCTGGCGTCGGAGGCCCGTTCCACGTTTTGCGCCCGCGTCAGGTCGAAGAACGCATCCAGGCTCTTGTCGTCCGCAAGGTCCGGCTGTTGCAGGGCCAGGCCGTAGCCGGCGTTGAGGTTGCTCGAGCTGTTGAGCAGGGCGCCGTGACGGGTTTCATAGACCGCCTCGCGAATCGGCCGCTGGCCTTTGACGAAGTAGGTTTCGTTGCGCACCACGGCCGGCAGCCATTTGCCGTTGGCTTCGTAATACAGGGCATTGCCCTGGCGCTTGAGTTTCTCCAGGAACAGGTCCTGGTTGTCGCCGGCGACCGAGGTCATGCTCCAGGCCACCTGGCCGTTGAAGCCCTGGACGATCATCGGCAGGCCGGCGATCGAAGCGCCTGCGGCCTGGTACTTGGGCGCGCGGATCTGCACCAGGTTCCATGCCGGCGAGTGGCTGTCGGCGGCCAGCAGGCTTCTGCCGCTGCGGCTACGCTGTGGCGCGATGGCCCAGTTGCTGGCGCCGGCCACGCTCAGCGGGTTGAGTTCGCCGAGCTTGCCGGCGGCGCTGCTGATTTCGCTCAGGCCCGGGACATTCAGGTTGAGACCCTTGAGCTTGTCGCTCTCGGCCAGCGGCAGCGCTTCGTCCGGGTAGCTTGGGGTCAGCCAGGCGAGCTTGTCGGCACCGACTTTCTGCGCCAGCACCAGGGCGTTGATTTCTTCCGGCAGGTTGGCCGACTGGCTGAAGTTCAACAGGCAGAAAATCAGCGCTGAATCTTCCGGCTTCCAGTATTCGGGCTTGTAGCCGGTGGCGGCCAGGTCCGGCGGCAGCTTGTCGCGATAGCGGAACAGGTAGGCGTTGACCCCGCGGGCGTAAACCTCGAAGAAGCGCTTGATCCGCGGGGACGAGGCTTTGTACAGCTCGCCGGCACTGTTCTTCAGGTTGACCGCGCGCATGTAGCGGTCGACGTCCAGTGCATCGGCGCCGGACATCTCGGCCAGCCGGCCCTGGGCCAGCAGGCGCAGGGTCACCATCTGGTTGATCCGGTCGCTGGCGTGCACGTAACCCAGGGCGAACAACGCATCGTGGAAGGTGTTGCTTTCGATCAGCGGCATGCCCATGGCATTGCGCCGCACCGAAACGTTCTGGGCCAGGCCCTTGAGCGGTTGCACGCCGGAGGTCGGCGGCAGGCTGTCCTGGGTGTTCCATGACTGGCAACCGGCCAGGCTGAGAACGCCGGCCACTGCCGCGGCAACGCCGAACCGGGGAAGAAAATGTGAGAGGGCTGGCGAGGCCATGGCAAAGCTCCTGCGGGGGGTAGCGTCGATAAAGGCGCTACGTTAGTGAGCAGGCGAGTGCCGCGCAAGCGGGGGCCGAGAGTATTTCTGCGTTGCCGGATAAATAGCCCGCGCCGCCCGCCCGGTGGCTGCTCGAAACGGAGCAGTCACCGCAGCTGGCGGGCCGGCTATGGACTATCGGGCCTCAGGATTTGGGTGGGTTGATCCGTGCGGCGATGGCGTAGGCGCGCGCGGTCGCCGGGCGATCGAGGATGCGGTTGAACCAGCGGTGCAGGTTGGGGAAGTCTTCAAGGTTCTGGCTTTGCCACTTGTGGGAAACGACCCATGGATAGATCGCCATGTCGGCAATGCTGTATTCGCTGCCAGCGACGAAATCCCGGTCGGCCAGGCGTCGGTCCAGCACCCCGTACAACCGCGCGGTTTCATCGACGTAGCGTTTGATCGCGTAGGGGATTTTCTCCGGGGCGAACTGGCTGAAATGGTGGTTCTGCCCGGCCATCGGCCCCAGGCCGCCCATCTGCCAGAACAGCCACTGCAGGGCTTCCTGGCGGCCACGCAGGTCCTTGGGCAGGAACTGCCCGGTCTTTTCCGCCAGGTACAGCAGAATCGCCCCGGACTCGAACAGCGACAGCGGGGCGCCGCCGTCGGCCGGCTGATGGTCGACGATGGCGGGGATCCGGTTGTTCGGCGCGATCTTCAGGAACTCGGGCTTGAACTGTTCGCCCTGGCCAATGTTGACCGGGTGCACGCTGTAGGGCAGACCGGTTTCCTCGAGGAACAGGGAAATCTTGTGGCCGTTGGGGGTGGTCCAGTAATACAGATCGATCATGGAACTCTCCAGGTAAACGAAGGACATTCTGCTACGGACAGCAAACAGCGGTATTCGGTGGTCCGGTCTACGTTCGACGGCTTGCCTGTCGGAAGAGGTGATGTTGAAGTGCGTGGAATTCAATGACCCAAGGTGAGAAAAGTCAGCATGGAGCTTCAGACCAATGCGGCGCTGATCCTGATCGATCAGCAACAGGGCATCCTGCATCCCCGGCTCGGGCGGCGTAACAACCCCGAGGCCGAGGAACGCATCGCCGAGTTGCTGGCTTACTGGCGCCAGACGGCGCGGCCGTTGATCCATGTGCAGCACCTGTCCCGCAGCGAGCAGTCGGTGTTCTGGCCGGGGCAGTCGGGAGTGGAGTTTCAGCAGCGGTTCATGCCGCTGGGCGCTGAGACGGTGATCCAGAAGCAAGTGCCGGATGCCTTCTGCGCCACGACCCTGGAGGCCGATTTACGCAAGGCCGGGATCGGCCAACTGGTGATCGTCGGCGTGGCGACCCACAACTCGGTGGAGTCGACAGCGCGGACCGCCGGCAACCTGGGGTTCGATACCTGGGTGGTGGAAGACGCCTGCTACACCTTCGACAAGGCCGACTTTTTCGGCCAGGCCCACAGTGCCGAGGAGGTGCATGCCATGTCGCTGGGCAATCTGCATGGCGAGTACGCGACGGTGACCACGACCCAGCAGATCCTTCACTCGCCCTTGTAGAGGAGCGAGCTTGCTCGCGATCAGAACGTCTTGGCACCGCAAGGTCCGAGGCGCCTGCATCGCGAGCAAGCTTCGCTCCTACCGAAGATAAAGGCCGGGCGTTACGCCATCAGGCGCCGTGGCACTTCTTGAATTTCTTGCTGCTGCCACATGGGCAAGGGTCATTGCGGCCGACATCTTTCAAGGCGTTGCGCACCGGCTCCTGGTGAGCGTGGTTGCAATGCGGACCGTGAACATGGCCGTGGTCGTGATCGTGGTGGTCATGATCGTGGTTGCAGTCAGGGCCATGGACATGGGGTTGCTGGGTCATCGAGGTTGCTCCGGAATAAAATCGGCGGGAATTATCTCGCCTTTGCGCGTCAGGTGCACGTCATGGCCGATGAATAATCCGGTTTCCAGCAAACCGTCCAGACGATAGGGGATCGGTTGCTGCGGTTCCTTCAGCCATTTCACCACTTGGCGAATCTGCGGCCACAGGTTGGTGCGCACGGGGACCTGGAAGTAGGCGCTGTGTTTGGGGCCGATGGTGAACCAGTGTTCATGCTCACCCTCCGCCAGCAACACGTCGCCGAGATGAACCCGGTATTCCAGGGCGCGGACGGTCAGGTCGGCATCGTTGGGGTTGTCGACCCGAAAGTGCAGGAGCAGGCGCTGCTCCAGCAAATTCGCCTTGATCACCTCGACCTTGACCAGGTGCACCTGCGGGTCGAGGGTGTCGTCGACGAACCACGAGGCGCAGCCCGAAAGCACCAGCACCGTGAGCAGTCCGAGGGTCCGTAGTGCGCGCAGCTGAACGACCATGGCGTTACTCCGTTTGAACTCCCAGTCTAGCAACCATGGAGCGCACGCGAGGACAGGCTCAGGGGCGGGTATTCAGCTGGTGAAGTAGCCGGCGCAGCACTTCTTGAATTTCTGCCCGCTGGCGCAGGGGCAGGCGTCGTTGCGGCCGGCCTTGAGTTGCACGGTCGGGTCGATGAAATACCAGTGCCCGCCGTTCTGCACGAAGGATGAGCGTTCGCGATGGCTGTGTTCGCCGTGGCTGTCGTGCCAGCGCGCGGTGAAGGTGACAAAGGCGTGTTCCGGCTGGCCGCCGAAGACTTCCGAGCTTTCGACTTCCAGGCCCAGCCAGGTGCTTTGCGCGCTCCAGTCGCCGATGGACTGGCGATCCAGGCCGCCCTGTTGCGCCGGCAGCGTGGTAGTCACCAGATAATCCACCAGGCCCAGCACGTAGGCGCTGTAGCGCGAGCGCATCAGGGCCTCGGCGCAGGGCGCGGGGTGGCCGGCGTGGTAGTGGCCGCAGCAGGCATCCAGCAGGTTGCCGCTGCCGCAGGGACAAATAGAGGTACTCATTGCATTACCACCAGTACTTTCCGAAGTTTTCCGGATTCGCCCAGAACCTGGAATTGAGCCAGTCGGGCACTTGTTTGTATTCAAGCAGATCGTAGGTGAACAGGGTCAGGACCTGTTCGTCGCGCTGGAAACGTTCGCTGGCCTGCAGGGCCAGGGAGAAAAAGTCGGTCTCCTGCCAGCCGCAGGCGTTCAGGTCGGCCAAGACCGCGATGCGGCTGGCGTTGAGGTTGCGGATCCCGCCGAGCAGGTTCAGGCCGTCGCGCTTGGGCAGATGCTCCAGGCAATCGACCGCCAGCGCCAGGTCGAAACGGCGCGCCGCCAGTTCCGCCGGCAAGGGGCCGGGTGCTGTCTGGGCAATGACGGTTTCGGGGTGTGCCTGGCGAAACGCCTCCAGGGCCGGAAATCCGCTGGCACCGATCAGCAGCAGCTGTTGCGGGGCGTAGCGATCGAGCAGGGCGGCCAGGGCCTGCTGGGGCGTGCGCGAAGAAATACCTGCGGTCATCGAAGTTCCTCACTCTTTGAGTGGCAAAGACTAGCCTGCCTGGATCCGCGGGCCTAGAGCCGTTTTGTCTGAAATGACAGCCGATCCTGGGCAAATCCAGGGGCAAAGCCCGCCGGCCTGATGCTGGCGGAGATTTAAAGCCAGGTCTTTACTCCCCCAATCGGTTCCAAGCCGATTCCCTCAGGAGATAACTAGATGAGCATAGTTCGGACAGCATTACCCTTGGTTCTGCTAACCAGTGTGTTGACTGGTTGCGCAGGTTTGCAGAAAACCGATTGGCCGACCTGCGCCGCTGTCGGGGGCGTCGGTGGGGCCGCGTTGGGCGCGATTGAAAGCTCGTCCTGGGCAGGCTACGGCGCCTTGCTGGGGGCTGGTGTCGCGGCCGGTTATTGCTGGGTGCACGGTGATGGCGACGAAGACGGCGATGGCGTGCCGGACAGTCGCGACAAGTGCCCAGGCACGCCTAAAGGCGTGCAGGTGGACGCCAACGGTTGCCCGCCAGAGCCTGTGGCGGTGGTCGAGGAAGCGGTGGTGGTCAAGGAAGAGACCATTGTTATCCGTGATGTGCACTTCGAATTCGATTCGGCCAGGCTGACCGCTGCCGACAAGGCCAAGCTCGACACCATCGCCACGCGCCTGAAGCAGGAAGCGCCAAGTGCGCAACTGCGGGTGACTGGGCACACCGACAGCGTGGGCAGCGATGCCTACAACCAGCGCCTCTCGGAAAAGCGCGCGCGCTCGGTAACCGAGTACCTGATCAGCGCGGGCGTACCCCGCAGCAGTTTCGTTTCGGTCGTCGGTGCTGGCGAAAGCCAACCGGTCGCGGATAACAAGACCGCCGATGGCCGGGCGATGAACCGTCGTACGGAAATCAAAATCAACCGCTGATTGCCCGGCGTGATTGCCTGGCATGGGCGGCTTGTGCAGCCGCCCATGCGGGTCTTTACTCCTGTGTGACCGGTATGGGCCGGTGACACAGGAGCATTCATGATGAGTCTTCTCTCGCGAGCCGCCTTGCCGGTTCTACTGCTCGGCAGCCTGCTCACAGGCTGTGCTACCCACAGCGACGGCACTGCCCCCCTCAACCAGCGTACGTGGCCGGTCTGCAGCCTGCTCGGCGGCCTGGTGGGCGGCGGCCTGGGCGCCATTGAAAGCGGTGGCTGGGCCGCGGGTGGCGCGGCACTCGGCCTGGTGACCGGCGGCTTGATCTGCTACGCCCAGGATGGTGACAAGGACGATGACGGCGTGTTCGACCGCCGTGACCGTTGCCCGGATACCCCGGCCAATACCCCGGTCGACAACCGCGGCTGCCCGCTGCCGCAATACCCGGCCGCACCGGCAGCCGAGCCGGCGGCGCAATCCGAGGTGATCACCCTCAGCGATCAGGGCGATGTGCTGTTTGCCTTCGACTCGGCGCAGCTGACCCCCGAAGCCCAAAACCAGCTGCTGGGGCTGCTGGCCAAGCTGCAGGGCGCTGACGTGCAGAGCATCAAGGTCATCGGTCACACCGACAGCCAGGGGACGGATGAATACAACCAGAAACTCTCCGAACACCGCGCCAGCAGCGTCGTCGCATTCCTCCTGAGCCAGGGCCTGGCACCGGACAAACTGACCAGCCAGGGCAAGGGCGAGAGCGAGCCGGTCGCCGACAACGCCACCGAAGAAGGGCGGGCGCAGAACCGTCGGGTGGAGCTGCATATTCAGCGTTGATCACCAGGCGCCAGGGCGGCTTGGCAGGCGGCGGCGGGAGAATTTTCGCCGCCCTCTGGCTTATGCCTCGCCGAAGTCGTTACTGTGCGCGCAAAGAAAAACTCGCAAAGGGGGGGCATATGAAGGTGTTTTGGGGGCTGGGCAAGCTGTTGACGCTGCTGTTCTGGTTGCTGGTGCTATTTAATCTGGTCAGCCCGCTGATCAATCCGATTCATCTGTTGCTCAATCTGGCAGGCAGCCTGTTGCTGCTGACTCATCTGATGGAGTTGCTGCTGTTCAACGGCAGCCTCAAAGGCCGTGCCCACCCTTGGCGAGATCGCCTGCAGATTCTCCTGACCGGCATTTTCCACCTGCAAACCTTCAAGGCGGCGAAGCCCGCGGAGGCCGGCCATGCGTAAGCTCTGCCTGCTCGCGGTACTGTGCAGCCCGCAGGTTTTGGCCCAGGTGGTGACAGTCGAGACCCACTCCCTGATGCGCCTGCCCAACACCACCAGCAGCCTGCGACTGGAACGCCTGGAAGTGGCCGACTACGGCACCTTGCTGATTCCGTCCACGGTCACCGAGGTCAAGGTCGGCGAGTTGCGCCTGGGGCGCGAAGCGCGGATCGCTATCGTTCCAGCTGAACAAAGCCTGCAACTGGACGTCGACCATGCCGATCTGGAGGCCGGCAGCCAGATCACCTCTCGCGGGGCTCCGGGGAGCTATGAGAAGGCGGCCAAGCCCGGACGTAACCTGACGCTGCGCATTACCTCGCTGCAGGCCGGGGAGCTTTCGGTGGATGCGCGCGGTGGCACCGGCGCGCCGGGTTATGTCGGCCTCGATGGTGCCAACGGCGAGGAGCCGGGCTGCACCTGGGGTCAGGCCGGGCGTGGCGCCGATGGTGACAACGGCGGTGATGGCCAGCCGGGGGCGGGGGGTGCCCAGGTGCGGGTCGAACTGCCGCGGGATTATCCGGCGGAGCAGATCAAGGTCTTAGTCGATGGTGGGGCCGGCGGTGTGGCCGGTGCGGGCGGCAAACCCGGGGCCGGTGGCAAGTCCAAAGGCTGCTTCGTCTATCGCGCCGACGGTGGCAAGAGCGGCCGTCCTGGTGCCGAAGGCCATGCAGGGCCGGCAGGCCCCGCGGGTTCGGTAACCGTGCAACGCCTGTAGGCGGCCTTCGAACAGGTGCTGCTGACTCTGACGCTATCGCGGGCAAGCCTCGCTCCTACACGATTGTGCTGTCTGTAGGCGCGAGGCTTGCCCGCGATGCTTTTTCCGGTACCCGCTTTTAGAACATCGGCCGGGCCGCCGCCACCGCCACCAGCAACAGGCCGATGATCAGATTGATCCCCACCAATTTCCGAATATTGCCCAAGGTCGTGGCCCCCGTCGGCCAGTCCTCGGCCGCCACCGCCTGACGCAGCGCTGGCAGCTGCAACGACTGGATCCGGATAAACAGCGCGGTCATCACCACATACAGGCCCATCATCACCTGCACATAACGCGGTGCGGTCTCGAAGCCGCTGAAACGCAGGTGGATCAGGCCGACGCCGCTGATCGGCAACAGCACCACCGCGACCCAGACCCAGACGAAAAACCGTGGGAACACTTCTGCCCACAGCTTCAACCGCGCCGGCCCCTCAAGGGCCACCACCGCCGCGGGGCGCAGCACCATCCAGGCGAAAAACATGCCGCCGACCCAGACCAAGGCGGCCAGGACATGCAGGGTGTAGGCAAGGGCAAAGGCTGTCATTCGGGTACTCCGTTCTGCGCGGGATGAATTAGCGGGGTATGATAGCGGCCGATCCGAACCACTGAAAATTTATCCAGCGTTTCTCGCGCCCGAAGAACCATGATCAGCAACGAACTCAAAACCACGATCCAGGGCGCCTACTCGCGTTTTCTCGAAGCCAAGAGCCTGAAACCGCGTTACGGCCAGCGCCTGATGATCGCCGAAGTGGCCAAGGTCCTGGGCGATGTCGACACCGATGACGAAGGCCGGCGCTCCGGCGACCCGGCCGTGGTGGCAGTGGAAGCCGGCACCGGTACCGGCAAGACCGTGGCCTACAGCCTGGCCGCGATCCCGACCGCCAAGGCCGCCGGCAAGCGCCTGGTGATCGCCACCGCCACCGTCGCCCTGCAGGAGCAGATCGTCTACAAGGACCTGCCCGACCTGATGCGCAACAGCGGGCTGAACTTCACCTTCTCCCTGGCCAAGGGCCGTGGCCGCTACATGTGCCTGTCCAAGCTCGACATGCTGTTGCAGGAAGGCCACGCGCAAACCGCCACCGCCCAGCTGTTCGAAGAGGAGGGCTTCAAGATCGAGGTCGACGAGGCCAGCCAGAAGCTGTTCACCAGCATGATCGAGAAGCTCGCCGGCAATAAATGGGACGGTGACCGCGACAGCTGGCCCACCGCCCTGGAGGACTCTGACTGGGCGCGCCTGACCACCGATCACAGCCAGTGCACCAACCGCCATTGCCCGAACTTCGGCCAGTGCGCCTTCTACAAGGCCCGCGAAGGCATGGGCAAGGTCGACGTGATCGTTACCAACCACGACATGGTCCTGGCCGACCTGGCCCTGGGCGGCGGCGCGGTGTTGCCGGACCCGCGCGACACCCTCTATGTGTTCGACGAAGGCCACCACCTGCCGGACAAGGCCATTGGCCACTTCGCCCATTACACTCGCCTGCGCTCCACCGCCGACTGGCTGGAGCAGACCGCCAAGAACCTCACCAAACTGCTGGCCCAGCACCCGTTGCCGGGCGACCTGGGCAAGCTGATCGAACAGGTGCCTGAGCTGGCGCGGGAGATCAAGACCCAGCAGCAGTTCATGTTCACCGCCTGCGAACAACTGGCCGACTTCAAGACCGGCGAAGACATGGAAGGCCGCGAGCGGCCGCGCCATCGTTTTGTCGGCGGGCTGATCCCCGACCATATGCGCGAAATGGGCATCGAGCTGAAAAAAGGCTTCTCGCGCCTGACCGACCTGTTCACCCGCCTGACCGACCTGCTCAAGGAAGGCATGGATGGCGAGGTCAATATCGGCATCGCCAGCAACCAGGCCGAAGAGTGGTACCCGCTGTTCGGCAGCCTGCTGTCCCGCGCTTCGGGCAACTGGGAGCTGTGGACCGCCTTCACCACCGAAGACCCGGAAGACAATCCGCCGATGGCACGCTGGCTGACCCTGGCGGAAAGCGGCTCGCTGTTCGACATCGAGGTCAACGCCAGCCCGATCCTCGCCGCGGAAATGCTCCGTCGCAACCTGTGGAACGTGGCCTATGGCGCGCTCGTGACCTCCGCCACCCTGACTGCCCTGGGCTCCTTCGATCGTTTCCGCATGCGTGCCGGGCTGCCGAAAAAGGCCGTGACGGCGGTGGTGCCCAGCCCCTTCCATCACGCCGACGCCGGGGTGCTGCGCGTCCCCGACCTGCGCGCCGACCCACGGGATGCGCCGGCCCACACCGCGGCGATCATCCGCGACCTGCCGGAGCTGGTGGAAGGCTCGCGGGGCACCCTGGTGCTGTTCTCGTCGCGCAAGCAGATGCAAGACGTGTTCGACGGCCTCGACCGCGACTGGCGCAAGCAGGTGTTCATTCAAGGCAACCTGTCGAAACAGGAAACTTTGAACAAGCACAAGGCGCGGGTCGATGGCGGCGATTCCAGCGTGCTGTTCGGCCTGGCCAGCTTTGCCGAGGGTGTGGACCTGCCCGGCGCTTACTGCGAGCACGTGGTGATCGCCAAGATCCCGTTCTCGGTGCCGGACGATCCGGTGGAGGCCGCGCTGGCCGAGTGGATCGAAGCCAGGGGCGGCAATCCGTTCATGGAGATCTCGGTGCCGGACGCCTCGCTCAAGCTGGTCCAGGCCTGCGGTCGCCTGCTGCGTACCGAACAGGACCGCGGCACCATCACCCTGCTGGACCGGCGCCTGGTCACCCAGCGTTATGGCAAGGCTATTCTCAATGCGTTGCCGCCGTTCCGCCGGGAAATTTCCTGAGCGCGGCCGGCCTGTGGGCCGGTCGCGTTGTCTATTGCATATCCCTCTGATTGCACACAGGCCGCTCATCGGCCGTTAAGGAGCACCAGGTCCCTATGATTCGCCGTTCGTTACCCGCTGTCTTTGCTCTGCTGTTCGCCACGCCGCTGCTCGCCGCGTCCGCGGGGCAACAGACGCTGTTCAACTTTGTCCGGCCTGCCGATGTGGTGCAGGTGGCGACAGTAGATGCCAGCCTGCCGCAATCCAACGCGGAGCAGACAGCCGAGGGCGAAGTGCTGCGCCGGGTGACCTTCAATCCGGCGATTCAACCCAGCCTGTGCCTGACCCCGCAGACCGGTGCCTGGGACTGGTCGCAGTCCGGGGTCATGAGCCTGCGGATCCAGAGCGCGATGAATTGGGCCCTGACCCTGTACGTGAAGATCCAGAGCAATGACGGCAAGACCCTGGTCAGTCGCATCGACCTGCCGGCCGGCCCGGCGCAGACCCTGCTGGTGCCGCTGGTTGCCAGTTCGCCGCTGAGCCAGGGCATGAAGGCCGGTCCGCCGATGCCGATGACCTTCGAAGGCCAGCGCGTACTGCTGGCCAGCAGCGAAGGCGAGCTGGACCGCAGCCAGGTGGTCTCGGTGACCTTGTCCATGGATCAACCGAAAGTCGCCCAGAGCATCCTGCTCGAACGTTTCGGCGTGCAGGACGGCGAGGCGGTGGCCAAGGCGGCCTACGGTGGTCTGGTGGATGCCTATGGCCAGTCGACCCGGGCCAAGTGGCCGGAAAAGATCGCCAGCGACGAGCAGCTCAAGGCCGCCGCGAGCAAGGAACAACAGCAACTGAAAACCTGGCTGGCCGAACGTGAGCGCACCTCCCTGGACACCTTCGGTGGCTGGAGCAACGGACCGGCCTTCAAGGCCAGTGGTTTCTTCCGTGCCGAGAAGCGCGATGGCCGCTGGTATCTGGTGACGCCCCAGGGGCATCCGTTCTATTCCCTGGGGGTCAATGCGGTCGCGGCGGACAATAGCCAGACCTACGTTGCCGGTCGTGAGTGGATGTTCGCGACACTGCCCAACATCGGCGAGCCGCTGGCCGGTTATTACGGCGAAGGCGACAACCGCGGCGGCAACGGCGCCGACCAGGGCCGTGCCTACAACGCCGGTCGCTGGTACGACTTCTATGGCGCCAACCTGCAACGCACCTACGGTGTGCCTTGCACCCCGGGCAGCGAAACCAAGGCCGGTGTGGCGGATGCCGCCAAGGCCGACGCCCAGGAGGCACAGGCCGGGCCGGGCACCGAGCCGCCAGCCGCGCCAGCTTGCCCTGCCGCAGCCCTGGACCAGAAACGCTGGGCCAGCCACACCCTGGATCGCCTGCAAGCCTGGGGTTTCAACACCATCGGCAACTGGAGCGCGCCGGCGCTGGGCCTGAACGATCGCGTGCCCTACACCTTGCCGCTGTCGATCGTCGGCGACTATGCAAGCATCAGCACCGGCACCGACTGGTGGGGCGGCATGCCCGATCCGTTCGATCCGCGTTTCGCCATGGCCACCGAGCGCGCCGTGGCCATTGCCGCCCGCGATCACCGCGACGATCCCTGGCTGATCGGCTACTTCGCCGACAACGAACTGGCCTGGGCTGGCCCCGGCGACGACCCCAAGTCGCGTTATGCCCTGGCATACGGCACGTTGCGCATGACCACCGACGTGCCGGCCAAGCGTGCGTTCCTCAAGCAACTGCGCGACAAGTACCGTAACCAGGAGGGCCTGTCGAAGGCCTGGGGCATCAACCTGACCGCCTGGGAGCTGATGGAAGACCCGGGGTTCGAGCCGCCTTTGCCTAGCCCGGAACATCCGGAGATCGAAGCCGACTTCAAATACTTCCAGAAGGTCTTTGCTGACACCTACTTCAAGACCATTTCCGATTCGCTGAAGTGGCACGCGCCGAACCACCTGTTGCTGGGTGGGCGCTTCGCCATCAGCACCCCCGAGGCTGTGGCGTCCTGCGCCCAGTATTGCGATGTGTTGAGTTTCAACATGTACACCCTCAAGCCACAGGACGGTTACGACTTTGCCCGGCTGAACACGCTGGACAAGCCGGTCCTGATCACCGAGTTCAACTTCGGCTCCCGGGATCGCGGCCCATTCTGGGGTGGTGTGACCGAGCTGGTGCGGGAGGAGGATCGCGGCCCGGCCTATACCCAATTCCTCAAGCAGGCGCTGAACGAGCCGTCGATTGTCGGCGTGCACTGGTTCCAGTACCTTGATCAACCGGTCACCGGCCGTCTGCTGGACGGCGAGAACGGCCATTTCGGCCTGGTGGGCATTACCGATGTGCCGTTCCAGGGGTTTGTCGACAGCGTGCGCAAGAGCAACCTGCAGGCCCTTGAGCAGTTGGGCAAGGAAGCCGGGAAGGCCAAGGCAGAGGCCGACAAGACCGCTGGTCATGCCGATGGTGGCAAGCCGGGCCATGATGGCAAGGGCGCAGGGCAGGGCGGCGGCCATGCGGGTGGTCATTCGGCGAATGGCCATTGATCGCTGAGCCAGGCCTTTAGGGTACGGCTTCCCTCACGCGGGCCGGTCCGTCTCTGCTGTCACCCGTAGGGGCTGACCGGCCCGCGCTGCGTTCAATGTCTGTCGATTTCTGAACAATTCTTCCGGTGGATCGCCACCGGGCTCGCTTCTGTTCCCAAAACCCTCAAGGGCTGGAACAATGCGCACCACTTTGTAGAGCATGGTCTGGGGGAGTCACGGGTGCAGATTCAGGGTCATTACGAGCTTAAGTTCGAGGCGGTGCGCGAAGCCTTCGCGGCACTCTTCGATGATCCCCAGGAGCGCGGCGCGGCGTTGTGTATTCAGATCGGCGGGGAAACCGTGCTCGACCTCTGGGCCGGCACCGCCGACAAGGACGGCAGCGAGGCCTGGCACAGCGATACCATCGCCAACCTGTTTTCCTGCACCAAGACCTTTACTGCGGTCACCGCCCTGCAACTGGTGGCCGAAGGCAAGTTGCAGCTGGACGCGCCAGTTGCCCAGTATTGGCCTGAGTTCGCCGCGGCCGGCAAGGAAGCGATCACCCTGCGGCAGTTGCTCTGCCATCAGGCCGGGCTGCCGGCCTTGCGTGAGCTGCTGGCGCCGGAGGCGCTCTACGACTGGCAAACCATGGTCGATGCCCTCGCGGCGGAGGCTCCTTGGTGGACACCGGGTGAAGGTCATGGTTATGCGGCCATTACCTACGGCTGGCTGGTGGGTGAGCTGCTGCGTCGGGCTGACGGGCGCGGTCCCGGCGAGTCCATCGTGGCACGGGTCGCCAGGCCGCTGGGGCTGGACTTCCATGTCGGCCTGGCGGACGAGGAGTTTTACCGCGTGGCGCACATCGCCCGGGGCAAGGGCAATGTCGGCGATGCGGCCGCGCAGCGCCTGCTGCAAGTGACCATGCGCGAACCCACGGCCATGACCACCCGGGCGTTCACCAACCCGCCGTCGATCATGACCAGTACCAACAAGCCGGAATGGCGGCGCATGCAACAGCCAGCGGCCAATGGCCATGGCAATGCCCGCAGCCTGGCCGGGTTCTACAGCGGCCTGCTCGATGGCAGCCTGCTGGAAGCGGACATGCTCGAAGAGCTGACGCGCGAACACAGCGTCGGCATGGACAAGACCCTGTTGACCCAGACCCGTTTCGGCCTGGGTTGCATGCTTGACCAGCCGCAGGTGGCCAACGCGACCTTCGGTCTCGGCCCACGCGCCTTCGGCCATCCGGGAGCGGGTGGCTCCATCGGTTTTGCCGATCCTGAGTACGATGTGGCCTTCGGTTTTGTCACCAATACCCTGGGGCCATACGTGCTGATGGATCCAAGAGCGCAGAAGTTGGTGAGGGTTCTGTCGGATTGTCTGTAAAAAAGTTGCTGTCAGGATTTTTTTTGCCTAAACATGAGTAAAGGCATCAGAAAGGAACCCTGTGGCTTTTATACTTTCAAAGCGTCTGTTTGTACGGTTCGTAGAGACCGTAATTTTTGATCTCATTTTGTGGATATCCCATGTCGTCGAACAAGTCTTTAGCCTTGGCTCTTTGCCTCACTGTCACCGGTTGTGCACAAACTCCACAAAATGACGCAGAAGGAGGGCACTGGTGGTCTTTCGGTTCCGATAAGGCCGCCAGCAAGGAAGCGGTGCAACCGGTAGCAAAAGCAGCTGCCAACGAGGTTTCCGCGGCCAAGTCCGCCGCCACATCCACCGCCAAGTCCGCGACCGCTCCTGCAGCGGCCAAGGTCGAAAACGCAACCGCTTCCGCCGCTGCTCCGGCCGCCAAGGCCGAGACCAGCAACTGGTGGTGGCCGTTCCCTTCCAAGGACACGAGCAAAGACGCAGTCAAAGAGCCGGTAGCCGACGCCAAGGCCAAGGCGGACGCCGCGACCGCGACTCCGAAGGTCGCCAAGACCGAGACCGGCAACTGGTGGTGGCCTTTCAATCAGCAGCCCACGTCTCCGACCAAGGCAGATGTTAAAGACATCCCGATGCCGGATCCAAAAATCACTCAGGCCTGGCTGGACGACTACGAGCCGCGCCTGCGTGAAGCCATCAAGGACAGCCGCCTGCAACTGGAGCGTCGCGAGAACACCCTGGTGGTGACCGCCCCGGTCGACGGCTCGTTCAACCCGGATCGCCCGGCCATGTTGCTGCCGGTCACCCTGAGCCCGTTCACCCGCGTGGCCAAGGCCGTGGGTACCGACGCCAAGACTTCCGTGCTGGTACTGGGCCATGCCGACACCACCGGTGCCGCGGCGGCCAACCAGAAGCTGAGCCGTGACCGTGCGCAGTCCGTCGCCGCGATTTTCAGCCTCACTGGCCTGAAGCGCGATCGCCTGATGCTGCGTGGCATGGGTTCGGTGATGCCTCGTGCGGCCAACGACAGCGCCGAAGGGCGTGCGCTGAACCGTCGGGTGGAAATCATCGTCACCCAGCGCAGCACCATGCTGGCCCTGCTGAGCAAGTACAACCAGCCGATTCCATCCGAGGCTGAACTGGTTGCCGTGCAGGATGTTAAACCAGTCGTTCCTGCTGCTTCCTCGAAGAAAGCCGTCGCCGCGAAGAAAGCCGCTCCGGCGAAAAAAGCCCCAGCCAAGAAGCCTGTGGCGAAGAAAGAAACCGCCAAGAAAACCACCACTGCCAAGGCTCCAGCCAAGGCAGCGACCGAACAGGCGAAGAACTGATTCATCAGGCATCGGGCAAAAGGAACCTGCAATGACCCAGGGACTGGCGGACATGCGCCGCGACTACACCCGTGACGGACTGACCGAAGCCCAGGCTCCGGTCGAGCCCTTCACGCTGTTTCACCGGTGGTTCGCGGAGGCGGTGAAAACCGAGCAGCCGCCGGTCGAGGCCAATGCCATGACCCTGGCGACCGTTGACGAAGAGGGGCGCCCCCATTGCCGCATCCTGCTGCTCAAGGGGCTGGATGCGCAGGGGTTCACCTTTTTCACCAACTACGACAGCGCCAAGGGGCAGCAACTGGCCGCACGGCCTTTTGCCGCCATGACCTTCTTCTGGCCGGCCCTGGAGCGTCAGGTGCGTATCGAAGGGCGGGTGGTCAAGGTCACCGCCGAGGAGTCCGATGCCTACTTCCAGGTCCGCCCGCTGGGCAGCCGCCTGGGCGCCTGGGCATCGCCGCAGAGCCAGGTGATCGCCGATCGCCAGGAACTGGAAGCCTTACTCAAGAACACCGAGGAGCGCTTCAGCGATACCCAGCCCCATTGCCCCGAGCACTGGGGTGGTTATCGCCTGTTACCGGAGCGCATCGAGTTCTGGCAAGGGCGCGCGAGCCGTTTGCACGATCGCTTGAACTACCGCCTGCAAGGTGCCGACTGGGTGCGTGAGCGCCTGGCCCCCTGAACCAGGAATCAGGTCATTCGCCGGGATAACCGGCCGCGGCGGCTTCTAGCCACTGTGGCAGGTCCCGGCGTTTTACTTTCTGGCGATGAGCATTCGCCAGCTGTTGCAGCATGAAGGATTTCTTCTTCTCGTCCCCGCCGGCCAGCGACAGCGCCAGGTCCCGGTCCATCCAGCGCTTGATCCGTACATACAGCCACCAATGGAAGTACAGACCGGCAACGGTGGTCACGACGATGATGAAGTAATCCATGGAAAATCCTTTGGCCGGTGGCGCAACTCGGGAAATAAGCGCTACCGTGTGAAGAGTTTTTATATACAAGCAGTCTGTACTGCTGCTGAATGGAACACATTTTATCCGGGCGACGCCGTGACAGGCGTCAAGCTGCGGAGTTTAATGATTATCTGTCCTTTGGAGTTGATCCTATGCGTAAGTCTGTTTTGCTGGTTGCTTCCTTTTCCACGATGGCCATGTTGCTCACCGGTTGCCAATCCAATCTGTCCGGTGACTCTTACTCCCGTGACGAGGCGCGTCGCGTACAGACCGTTCGCATGGGCACCATCGAATCCCTGCGCCCGGTGAAAATCGAAGGCACCAAGACCCCGATCGGTGGCCTCGCTGGCGCAGCGGTCGGCGGCGTTGGCGGCAGCGCCATCGGCGGTGGCAAAGGCAGCATCGTGGCGGCGGTCATCGGTGCGGTGGCGGGCGGCCTGATCGGTTCCGCCACCGAGGAAGGCCTGACCCGTACCCAGGGCGTGGAAATCACCGTGCGTGAAGACGACGGCAGCATGCGTGCCTATGTACAACAAGTTGAGCAAAACGAAGTGTTCCGCGTTGGCGAGCGCGTACGCATCATGAGCGTCAACGGCACCAGCCGTGTTGCGCACTAAGCGTTAACCGCGACAAAACAAAACCCCGGCCAGGCAACTGGTCGGGGTTTTGTGTTTTCAGCCCTGGCAACGCCGGCGGTTATGCCGGCAGTTGTGGGTTCTTGCGGCTGGCCGCGGCCGTCACCGCGTAGCCGATCAGGGCGGCGAAGAGCGAGCCGGTGAGGATGCCCATGCGGTCCATGCCGGCGTATTCGCTGCTGCCGGGCACAAAGGCCAGGGAACCCACGAACAGGCTCATGGTGAAGCCGATCCCGCAGAGGATCGCCACGCCCAGCACCTGGCCCCAGTTGGCGCCGCCGGGAAGGGCGGCCAGCCCCATCTTCACCGCCAGCCAGGTCAGGCCGAACACGCCGACGGTCTTGCCCAGCAGCAGGCCGATGGCGATGCCCATGGGCACATAGTGGGTGAAGCTTTCCACGGTGATGCCCTGCAGCGACAGGCCGGCATTGGCGAAGGCGAACAGCGGCAGGATGCCGTAGGCGACCCACGGATGCAGCGCATGTTCCAGGCTCAGCAGCGGCGAAGGCTCGGCATTGCGGGTGCGCAGCGGGATGCAGAACGCCAGAGTCACGCCGGCCAGGGTCGCGTGGACGCCACTCTTGAGCACGCAGACCCAGAGGATCAGGCCGATGATCATGTACGGCCCGAGCTTGACCACCCCCAGGCGGTTCATCGCCACCAGCGCCACCAGGCAGGCAGCCGCGAGTACCAGCGACAGGGTCGACAGGGCGCCGGAGTAGAAAATCGCGATGACGATGATGGCCCCCAGGTCGTCGATGATCGCCAGCGTCATCAGGAACAGCTTCAGCGACACCGGAACCCGCTTGCCCAGCAGGGCCAGCACGCCGAGGGCGAAGGCGATGTCGGTGGCCATGGGGATCGCCCAGCCGCTGAGCGCCGGCGGATTGTCCTTGTTGAGGAACCAGTAGATCAGCGCCGGCACCACCATGCCGCCGATGGCGGCGGCGCCCGGCAGGACGATCTGCGAAGGCTTGGACAGGTGGCCGTCGAGGAGCTCGCGCTTGACCTCCAGGCCGATCAGCAGGAAGAACATGGCCATCAGGCCGTCGTTGATCCACAGCAGCAAGGGCTTGGCGATTTTCAGGGCGCCGATCTGGGCGACCACGGGAGTGTCCAGCAGGCCGTTGTACAGCCAGGACAGTGGTGAGTTGTTGATGATCAGGGCAAGCACGGCAGCGGCAATCAATAACAGACCGCTGGCAGCTTCCAACTGAAAGAAACGCGTGAAAGTGCTACGCAGAGGCAAGGTCGCTCTCCATCAGAAAACTAAAAAGGTGGCACACCCTAACCCGTACTGTTAGTTGTTAAAACAAAAGTTATATTCTTTTTTGTTATATGCAGCGCGGCAGCGGCCTGATGGAAAACCAGCCTAGCAGTTGTGTATCCAATTGATTCAAAACTGTACCTGTGAGAGACCGGGGATGTTTCCTAACATGTCCGGCCCCAGCCCGACGGGCCGGGGACTTTTGCCTGTTGCAGCGCCCGATTTTCCTTGTGCCTGGATCGCCTATGCTGGGTGCACTTCATCTTTCAGCGTCCTGTGTGGCGTTCGAGCCAACGAGAAAACACCATGAGCGACAACCGTCAGTGGGCCCGCGAGGCCATCCGGATCATCGAAGCCGACTTCCAGCGCAGCGCCGACACCCACCTGATCCCCTTGCCCCTGCCGGGCCTGCCGGGCATCGAGCTGTATTTCAAGGACGAGTCCAGCCATCCCACCGGCAGCCTCAAGCATCGCCTGGCGCGTTCGTTGTTCCTCTATGCGCTGTGTAACGGCTGGCTCAAGCCCGGGGCGCCGGTGATCGAGGCGTCCAGTGGTTCGACGGCGATTTCCGAGGCCTATTTCGCGCGCCTGCTGGGCTTGCCGTTCATTGCGGTGATGCCGGCCACCACGTCCCAGGAAAAGATCGCGCAGATCGCCTTCTACGGCGGCAAGAGCCACCTGGTGCAGGACCCGACGCAGATCTACGCCGAGTCGGAGCGCCTGGCCCGGGAGGGCGGCGGGCATTTCATGGACCAGTTCACCTACGCCGAGCGCGCCACCGACTGGCGGGCGAACAACAACATCGCCGAGTCGATCTTCCAGCAGCTGCGCTTCGAGCGTTACCCGGAGCCCAAATGGCTGATCTCCAGCCCGGGCACCGGCGGCACCACCGCTACCCTGGGGCGTTATGTGCGGTATCGCCAGCATTGCACCCGGGTACTCTGCGCCGACGCCGAGCGTTCGGTGTTCTTCGATTACTACCAGAGCGGTGACGCCAGCCTGCGCCTGGATTGCGGCTCGCGCATCGAAGGGATCGGCCGGCCACGGGTCGAGGCGTCGTTCCTGCCCAAGGTGATCGATGCGATGGTCAAGGTACCGGATGCCCTGTCGCTGGCGGCCATGCATTACCTGGCGCAGCGCCTGGGACGGCGGGTGGGCGGTTCCAGCGGTACCAACCTGATCGGCGCGCTGATGGCGGCGCAGCAGATGAAACAGGCCGGGGAGAGTGGCTCGATCGTCGCCATCCTGTGTGACGGTGGCGAGCGTTATGCGACCACCTATTACGATCAGGACTGGCTAACCGCTCAGGGTTACCAGCTGGCGGCCTTGATCGAGGCGGTGGCGGCGAGTGTGGAACGTGGCGAGGCATTGCCGGCCAGCGTATTGCGCGCCGGCATCTGAGGTCGCAAGCCCGCCCTTGCAGGAGCGAGCTTGCTCGCGAAAAACGTCAAGACAACGCAGTGTTTCAGACGCTCCGCGTTATCGTTGGCCTCCATCGCGAGCAAGCTCGCTCCTACAAGGGGGCTACCCCTGGAGGCTTTTTTACGCCTCGATCCCGAGGATATTGCGCGCCACCGCTTCGGCGATGCGGATCCCGTCGACACCGGCCGACAGAATGCCGCCGGCATAACCGGCGCCTTCACCGGCCGGGTACAGGCCTTTCACGTTCAGGCTCTGCATCGATTCGTCGCGGGTAATGCGCAGCGGCGACGAGGTGCGGGTCTCGATCCCGGTCAGCACCGCGTCGTGCAGGGAGTAACTCTTGATCTGCCGCTCGAAGGCCGGCAGCGCTTCGCGGATCGCCTCGATGGCGAAGTCCGGCAGGGCCAGGGCCAGGTCACCCAGGGCGACGCCCGGCTTGTAGGACGGCTCGACGCTGCCCAGGGCGGTGGACGGCTTGCCGGCAATGAAGTCGCCGACCAGTTGCGCCGGGGCTTCGTAGTTGCTGCCACCGAGCACGAAGGCGTGGGACTCCAGGCGCTCCTGCAGCTCGATACCGGCCAGCGGGCCGCCCGGGTAATCCACTTCCGGGGTGATGCCGACCACGATGCCGGAGTTGGCGTTGCGCTCGTTGCGCGAGTACTGGCTCATGCCGTTGGTGACCACGCGGTTTGGCTCGGAGGTCGCTGCCACCACGGTGCCGCCCGGGCACATGCAGAAGCTGTAGACCGAACGGCCGTTCTTCGCGTGGTGCACCAGCTTGTAGTCAGCGGCGCCGAGCTTCGGGTGACCGGCGTACTTGCCCAGGCGTGCGCTGTCGATCAACGACTGCGGGTGTTCGATGCGGAAACCCACGGAGAACGGCTTGGCCTCCATGTACACGCCACGGCCGTGGAGCATGCGGAAGGTGTCGCGGGCGCTGTGGCCGAGGGCCAGGATCACGTGTTTCGAGTGAATCTGTTCGCCGCTGTTGAGCTCGACGCCGACCAGCTGGCCGTCTTCGATCAGCACGTCGGTCACCCGTTGCTCGAAGCGCACTTCACCGCCCAGGGCGATGATCTGCTGGCGCATGTTCTCGACCACGCCGGTCAGGCGGAAGGTGCCGATGTGCGGCTTGCTGACGTAGAGGATCTCTTCCGGCGCGCCGGCCTTGACGAACTCGTGCAGGACCTTGCGGCCGTGGTGTTTCGGGTCCTTGATCTGGCTGTACAGCTTGCCGTCGGAGAAGGTCCCCGCGCCGCCTTCGCCGAATTGCACGTTGGATTCCGGGTTGAGCACACTTTTGCGCCACAGGCCCCAGGTGTCCTTGGTGCGCTGGCGCACTTCCTTGCCGCGCTCGAGGATGATCGGCTTGAAGCCCATCTGCGCCAGCAGCAGGCCGGCGAAAATCCCGCAGGGGCCGAAACCCACCACGATCGGGCGCTGTTCCAGGTCGGCGGGCGCCTGGCCGACGACTTTGTAGCTGACATCCGGCGCCGGGTTGACGTTACGGTCGTCGGCGAACTTGTGCAGCAGCCTGGCCTCGTCGCGCACGTTCAGATCGAGGGTGTAGATGAAGCACAGCTCGGACGACTTCTTGCGCGCGTCGTAGCTGCGCTTGAACAGGGTGAAGTCGAGCAGGTCCTCGCTGGCGATGCCCAGGCGCTGCAGGATGGCAGGGCGCAGGTCTTCATCGGGATGGTCGATCGGCAGCTTGAGTTCGGTGATTCGTAACATGACAGGGTCCGGTTCGCGGGACGCACCAATGCGTCAGGGCGGTTTTACAAACCGGCGATTATAAGCCGCAAAGCCCGGACCCCGTGAGGTTAAAACGGTTGCCCGTCGCCTCAGTCGCTGCGCGAGCCGCCGAAATAGGCGCAACCGCGCTGGACCTGGCCATCGACCCGCAGTTCCGCCGTCAGGTGCTGCACGCTGCCGGTCTTGCTGTCCACGCAGCGCTGCGGCGCGACCCAGAGTTCGACGTGGCGGTTGTTGGCTTCGCTGCTGAGGTTGAAACGGCCGTCGCCCAGTTGCTCTTCCAGGTAGGGCAGCGCCAGCGCCGGCTGGCCGGCGCGTTCGATGCGCATGCCCTTGGCGCTGACGTCGACGTTCCAGTCCGGGGCCTTGCCACTGGCCCGCAGGATCAGGCGCGGGAAGTCGGGATCGCGGCAGGCGTCGTTCGAGCGTTCGACGCGGTACAGCTGGCTCAGCGCCACTTCACTGTCGGCGCCGCCGGACTTGCTCGGGGAGAAATGCCCGCGCAGGTCGGCGAACAGCGTGCCCTGCTGGTCGGCCAGGCTGGCGGCTTCCTGGAGGATGCTGGTACCGCCGTTGTCCTTGACCACATAACGCTGCTCGCCGACGCAGGGCTTGAACAGCAACTGGCCGTCGGCGGCGGTCAGTGTGCCCTGCATGCGGGTCTGGCCGGCCTGGGACTGCGTCCGGGACTGGCCATCGAACACCGACAGCATCTGGCAACCGGCAAACAGGGGGAGCAGGGCAATACAAACAAGGGAACGGGCGGCACGCATCGTCGGGTCTCCAATCAAGTGCCGCCACGTTACGCAGCCTGACCGTTCATCACAACCCTGGATCCACTCCTGTCTCTGTAGGAGCCAGGCTTGCCGGCGATCCAGGCGCTGCGGCATGCCGGGTGCAATGTTATCGCGAGCAAGCTTCGCTCCTGCAGAGGTGTGGGTCAGCCGACGATATAGGTCTGGCCAGTCTGCAGGCCTTCCACGCTCTTGGCGTAGGCCAGCGCCACATCGGCGCCGGGAACCGGTTTGTAGCCACGGAAGTACGGGGCGTAGCTGTCCATGGCTTCTTCCAGCACGGTCGGGCTCACCGAGTTCACCCGCAGGCCGCGTGGCAGTTCGATGGCGGCGGCGCGGACGAAGCCGTCGATGGCGCCGTTGACCAGGGCCGCCGAGGCGCCACTGCGGATCGGGTCGCGGTTGAGGATGCCGGAGGTGAAGGTGAACGAGGCGCCGTCGTTGGCGAACTCGCGGCCGATCAGCAGCAGGTTGACCTGGCCCATCAGCTTGTCCTGCAGGCCCAGGGCGAAGTGCTGGGCGCTCATCTCGCCCAGCGGCGCGAAGGTGACATTGCCCGCGGCGCAGATCAGTGCGTCGAATGTGCCGGTTTGCTCGAAGAGTGCGCGGATCGAGGCGCTGTCGCTGATATCCACCTGGAAATCACCGCTGTTGCGGCCGATGCGGATGATTTCATGGCGTTGCGACAGCTCTTTGTCGACGGCCGAACCAATGGTGCCGTTGGCGCCGATCAGAAGAATTTTCATGGGGTTGTTCCTCGCGTGGGTTGAACGAGGTTGCAGTCTAGTGCTGGTTTTTCTTGTTGATTAGCGCGCTAATGGGCAACCTTTGGTTTTCAAATGGAAACAATCCATGAGCGAGATGGATGACTTGGCGGCGTTCGCTGTGCTGATCGAGGCCGGCAGTTTCACCCTGGCCGCCCAGCAACTGGGGTGCAGCAAGGGGCAATTGTCCAAGCGCATCAGCGCCCTGGAGACGCAGTTCGCGGTGGTGCTGTTGCAGCGCACCACACGGCGCTTGAGCCTGACCGCGGCGGGCGCCGCCTTGTTGCCCCAGGCCCAGGCGCTGCTGGTTCAGGTCGAGCGGGCGCGCCAGGCGCTGGCGCGGCTCAAGGACGACATGGCCGGGCCGGTGCGGCTGACGGTGCCGGTGTCCCTGGGCGAGACCTTCTTCGAAGGCCTGCTGCTGGAGTTTTCCCGGCAGTACCCCGAGGTGCAGATCGAGCTGGAGCTGAACAACAACTACCGCGATCTGTCCCGGGACGGTTTCGACCTGGCAATCCGTTCGGAAGTGGCCAATGACCAACGACTGGTGGCCAGGCCGCTGCTGGCCTGGCACGAGATGACCTGCGCCAGCCCGGTTTACCTGGAACAGTATGGCGAGCCACAGGCGCCCAGGGACCTGGCCGAGCATCGCTGCCTGCTCAACAGCCATTACAGCGGCCGTGAGGAGTGGCTCTATCACCAGCAGCACGAACTGTTTCGGGTACGGGTTTCGGGACCTTTCGCCAGCAATCACTACAACCTGCTGAAAAAGGCCGCGCTGGTGGGGGCGGGGATCGCCCGACTACCGTCCTACCTGCTGCAGGCGGAACTGGCCGACGGGCGTTTGCGCGGGCTGCTGCGCGATTACCAGACCCGCAGCATGCCGATGTACCTGGTGCATCCGTATCAGGGCGGGTTGCCCAGGCGTACCCAGGTCTTGGCCGATTACCTGATCGGCTGGTTCAAACGCAGCGGCGAAGCGCTGGATCGCCTTTGACCTGACGGTTTGCGCCTGTAGCCGCTGCCGCAGGCTGCGATAAGGCCGAAGGCCTTCAGCGATCTCAAGACCTTGCGTCCCCTTCGGGGCCGATCGCAGCCTGCGGCAGCGGCTACAGCGCTACAGCGGGGGCTCAGCGATAGCGGCGGGCGATCAGGTGGTCGATGGACAACTTGCCGGGGCCGCGGGCCATCAGGTACAGCAGCACCGCCGCCCAGGTGCCGTGGGTCGGGTAGGCGTCGGGGTAGACGAACAGCTGGATGGTCAGGGTCATGCCCAGCAGCGCCAGGGCCGAGAAGCGCGTGGCGAAACCGACCAGGAGCAGCAGCGGGAACAGATGCTCGGCGAATGCCGCCAGGTGCGCGGCCAGTTCGGGGGAGAGCAGCGGTACCTGATACTCGCTCTGGAACAGCGGAATGGTCGAGTCGGCCAGGCGCGGCATGCCGAACTCGAACGTCCCGGAGAACAGGTCGATGGCCAGGCCCTCGATTTTGGTCTGGCCGGACTTCCAGAACACCGCGGCAATGGAGAAGCGCGCGATAAAGGCGATCAGGCTGTGGGGAATACGCTCCAGCAGCTGGATGAGCCGGTTCACCCCATGGGTGAGCGGGTGATGCTTGGTGCAGTGGGTGTGCATGTTCAGACCTCGGAATGGGGGGACAGGCGAGTGATGGCGCCGCGACCGATCAGCAGCGCCAGGGCTTGGCTCGGCTCGAACGCCGGATCGACAGCCAAGGCATTGGCCGCTGCGGCTTGCAGTGGCTGCGAGTGGCGCAGGGCGTGGATGAAGCAGGCGACCCCGGCGTCGATGGCGAACACCTCGACCTCCAGCTCATGACGCAGTACCAGGGCGCTTTGTCCTTGGCACAGGTCGATGCTCTTTAGGTCGACGCCTTGCCAGTCGCCATCGCCCTGGTGGGCGGCCCATACATCGACCACCGGATAGGGCGAGTTCAGCAGGCCGAGCGAGGGATGCAGTTCCAGGCGCAATTGCCCCAGCGTTTGCGGCTCGGCCATGGCCGTTGCGAGTTGCGCCAGTGGCACCGGGCAGGCGTCGGCGGCATGGTAGGCGGTGACCCGCAGGCGCTCCAGGCGCGCGACATCGGCCAGGTAAGGCACGCCGGCGGCGGGAGGGAAACCGCCGATGAAATCGGCGAAGTCATGGCCATAGTCGCTGAGCACGGCGCTGGTGGGCGGGAAGCACCTGACGTAGAGCGCGGCCATGGCCCGGAAGAACTCATCGCCCACCAGTTGCGCCACCACCGGATAGGCATCGGCCAGGGCGTTGATCAACGAGCTCTGCACATTGTTGCGGTACACCGCGAAGCGGCTGGCCGGGTCGGCGCCGTTGCCGCAGTACAGGTCCGCAGGGCAGGGTTGATCGGAGTCGAACAGGGCGCTGGCGAAGCTGGCTTGTGTGTTCACGGCAGCCTCCTGGCGCATTGCAGCAGCTCATCCGCCTGGCGTACTTCAGCGTGCAGCACGGAAAACGCCGGCACCTGGTTGTCGCGCTCGATCAGGGTCGCGGTCGCTCCGATCCGTTCCAGCAGCCGCAGGTACAGCGCCCATACGGCGTTATCGATCGGCGCGCCGTGATCGTCGATCAACAGCCGGTCGCCCAGGCTGTCGGTGTCTTCGGCAAACCCGGCCAGGTGGATCTCGCCCACCGCGTGCAGCGGCAGGGCATCGATATAGGCCAGCGGGTCGCGCCGGTGGTTGATGCACGACACGTAGACATTGTTCACGTCCAGCAACAGGCCGCAGCCGGTGCGGCGTATCACCTCGCGGATGAATTCGGCCTCGTCCATGCTCGACTGGCGAAACTCCAGGTAGGTCGCGGGATTCTCCAGCAGCATGGGGCGGCGCAATGTGCTCTGCACTTGGTCGATGTGTTCGCAGACGCGGTTCAGGGTCGGCCGGTCATAGGCCAGGGGCAGCAGGTCATTGAGAAACACCGGGCCATGGCTGGACCAGGCCAGGTGTTCGGAAAAGGACTGGGGTTGATACCGCTCGATCAGCGCGGCCAGGCGTTTCAGGTGCTGTTGGTCCAGCGGACCTTCGGCACCGATCGACAGGCCGACGCCGTGCAGCGACAGCGGATACTGTTCGCGGATCAGCCCCAGGTAGTGATGGAACGGCCCGCCAGCGACCATGTAGTTTTCCGCATGGACTTCAAAGAAGCCGATATCGGGCTGTTCCTTCAGGACCTGGCGAAAGTGCTCGGTCTTGAGCCCCAGCCCGGCGCGTTGCGGCAGGCTGGAGACGGTCGCCTGAGTGGCGGGATGGAGGGGGAGTGGTACGGCCATGTTCATCATCGACACTCAGGCAGGTTGCTTACGACTTGGCTTTGTAGGCTTGCAGTTGGCCGAAACCGGTAGGCGAGGTGCTGCTGGCGGTTTTCTCGCAGGTACCTTTAGGAACCAGCTTCCAGGCGTTGGCCTGGTGGTCGACCTTGGCGGTACCGGCACAAGTGGTGCCCGCGCCTGCCGCGCAATCGTTCTTGCCCTTCATGGCGACGCCAAAGCATTTCTCCATGTTGTCGGCGGCCTGGGCGGTGGTCGGCAGCGCGGCGATGCTCAAGGCAGAACCGAGGGCCAGGGCCAGGGCGGCGGCGGACAGGGTGCGAGTGGTAGCGGTCATGGTGTTTCTCCAGAAAAGGTAGTGGTGTAGGCAGGCATTCGTGCCTGCTTACCCCTCTAGAGAAAGGTCGCTGGGGTTTGTTACAGCCCAGGTGAAAAAAATCCAGTTGTAGCCGCTGCCGCAGGCTGCGATCGACGGCGAAGCCGGCGCAATCACTGGCAGCACGGTGTACCGAGCCTTCCGAGTGGTCAGCCTGTGCGGGGCGTTGCCCCGATCGCAGCCTGCGGCAGCGGCTACAGGAGGGGCGATTTCCAGGCGAAAAAAACGGCCCCGCAGGGCCGTTCTTGTTTGCAGCAAGTGCTCAGCCGCCCAGATAGGCTTCGCGCACCTTGGGGTCGGTCAGCAGGGCTTCGCCGGTGCCTTGCATCACCACCCGGCCGTTTTCCAGTACATAGGCACGGTCGGCGATCTTCAGCGCCTGGTTGGCGTTCTGTTCCACCAGGAACACCGTCACGCCGTCACGGCGCAGCTGTTCGATGATGTCGAAGATCTGCTGGATGATGATCGGCGCCAGGCCCAGGGACGGTTCGTCGAGCAGCAACAGCTTGGGCTTGCTCATCAGCGCGCGGCCGATGGCGAGCATCTGCTGTTCGCCGCCGGACATGGTGCCGCCGCGCTGGTTGAAGCGCTCCTTGAGACGCGGGAACAGGCCCAGGACCTTGTCCATCTGCTCCTGGTAATCGCCCTTGTCGGTGAAGAACCCGCCCATGGCCAGGTTCTCCTCCACGGTCAGGCGGGCGAACACCCGACGACCTTCCGGCACCACGGCAATGCTCTTGCGCATGATCTGCGCCGAGGTTTGCCCCACCAGTTCCTCACCCAGGTAACGGATGCTGCCGCTGTGGGCCTGCGGCGAACCGCAGAGGGTCATCAGCAGGGTGGATTTGCCGGCGCCGTTGGCACCGATCAAGGTGACGATCTCGCCCTGGCGGATCTCGACGTTGACGCTGTGCAGCGCCTGGATCTTGCCGTAGAAGGTGGAAACGTTTTCGAACTGCAGCATTTACGCTTCCCCCAGGTAGGCTTTGATCACTTCAGGATTGTCGCGGATCTGTTCCGGCGTGCCGTCGGCCAGGGGTGTGCCCTGGTTGATCACGACGATGTGGTCGGAAATGCTCATGACCAGCTTCATGTCGTGTTCGATCAGCAGCACCGTGGCGTTGTGCTCTTCGCGCAACACGCCGATCAGCGCCTTGAGGTCTTCGGTTTCCCGCGGGTTGAGGCCGGCGGCCGGTTCGTCGAGCATGAGGATCCGCGGACGGGTCATCATGCAGCGGGCGATTTCCAGGCGCCGCTGCTGACCGTAGGCCAGGGTGCCGGCGGGACGGTTGGCGAACTCCTTGAGGTTGACCTTTTCCAGCCAGTACTCGGCGTATTCCATGGCCTCGCGCTCGCTCTTGCGGAACGCCGGGGTCTTGAACAGGCCGGCCAGGAAGTTGGTGTTCAGGTGACGGTGCTGCGCGATCAACAGGTTCTCGACCGCGGTCATGTCCTTGAACAGCCGCACGTTCTGGAAGGTGCGCACCACACCCTTGAGGGCGATCTTGTGGCCGGGCAGGCCCTGGATCGGCTCGCCGTCGAGCAGGATGCTGCCGGCGGTGGGCTGGTAGAAACCGGTCAGGCAGTTGAACACCGTGGTCTTGCCGGCGCCGTTCGGGCCGATCATCGATACCACTTGTTTCTCTTTGACGGTCAGGGCCACGCCGTTGACCGCCAGCAGGCCGCCAAAGCGCATGCTCAGGCCCGTTACTTTGAGGATCTCACGGCTCATTTGCGCAGCTCCATGTGGGGACGTTGCATGGGCAGCAGGCCTTGAGGACGCCAGATCATCATCAGCACCATCATGGCGCCGAACATCAACATGCGGTATTCGCTGAATTCGCGCATCAGTTCAGGCAGCAGGATCATCACGGTGGCCGCCAGGACCACGCCCAACTGCGAGCCCATGCCGCCCAGCACGACGATGGCGAGGATGGTCGCGGACTCGATGAAGGTGAAGGACTCCGGCGTCACCAGGCCCTGGCGCGCGGCGAAGAAGCTGCCGGCGAAACCGGCGAAGCAGGCACCCAGGGTGAAGGCCGACAGCTTGATCACGGTCGGGTTCAGGCCCAGTGCGCGGCAGGCGATTTCGTCTTCCCGCAGGGCTTCCCAGGCACGTCCCAGGGGCATGCGCAGCAAGCGGTTGATGACGAACAGGGCGAACAGCGCCAGCAACAGCGCGACCAGGTAGAGGAAGATCACCTTGTTGATCGAGTTGTATTCGATGCCGAAGTACTCGTGGAAGGTCTGCAGGCCCTCGGCGGCCCGGCGTTCGAAGGTCAGGCCGAAGAACGTCGGTTTATCGATGTTGCTGATACCGTTCGGACCACCGGTGAGGTCGGTCAGGTTACGCAGGAACAAGCGGATGATCTCGCCGAAGCCCAGGGTCACGATCGCCAGGTAGTCGCCGCGCAGGCGCAATACCGGGAAGCCCAGCAGGAAGCCGAAAGTGGCCGCCATCAGGCCGGCGATAGGCAGGCAGATCCAGAAGCTCAAGCCGTAGTAATGCGACAGCAGCGCGTAGCTGTAGGCGCCCACGGCGTAGAAGCCGACGTACCCCAGGTCCAGCAGGCCGGCCAGGCCGACCACGATGTTCAGGCCCAGGCCGAGCATCACGTAGATCAGCACCAGGGTGGCGATGTCCACCGCGCCGCGGGAGCCGAAGAACGGCCAGACCAGCGCACCGATGATCAACGCAATGATGATCCAGCGCTGGGTGGTCGGCAGGGTCAGGAAGTTGCTGGCCTTGGCCGGGATCACCGGCATGTTGGGCGAGGACTTCCAGGCCGCGCTGATCTGCTGGTCGAACAGCACCCGTAGGAACATCAGCACCGAACACGCGGCGATGATCATCAGGGTGGTGGGGCTGGTGCCATGGACTTCCAGGTTGATGCCGACGATGGTCAGTTTCAAACCGAGTATCGGGTAGGCGACGGCCCACACCAGCAAGGCGCTGAAGAACGCCTGTCGAAGATTCCTAGTCATACTTTCTCAACCTCCGGACGGCCCAGCAGGCCGGTTGGCCGGAACAACAACACCAGAACCAGCAGGCCGAACGCCACGACGTCCTTGTACTGGTCGCCGAAGATATCGGCACCGAAGGCTTCCGCCACCCCAAGTACCAGGCCGCCCAGCATGGCGCCCGGAATGCTGCCGATGCCGCCCAGTACCGCGGCGGTGAAGGCCTTGAGACCGACCAGGAAGCCGGCGTTGGGGTTGATCACACCGTATTGCATGCTCAGCAGCACGGCCGCGATCGCCGCCAGCGCGGCACCGATCACGAAGGTCAGGGCGATGATGTTGTTGGTGTTGATACCCAGCAGGTTGGCCATCTTGATGTCCTCGGCGCAGGCACGGCAGGCGCGGCCCAGGCGGGAACGGGAGATGAACAGGGTCAGGCCGAGCATGGCGATCAGGGTCACCACGAACACCACGATTTGCATGTAGGAGATCAGCACTTCATGTGCGCCACCTGGCCCGATGGAGAAGTTGCCCGGGATCAGGTTGGGGATGGATTTGTCCTTGGAGTCTTGCGCCAGCAGAACCGTGTTCTGCAGGAAGATCGACATGCCGATGGCCGAGATCAGCGGGATCAGACGGTTGCTGCCGCGCAGGGGGCGGTAGGCGATCCGTTCGATGCTGTAGCCGTAGGCACTGGTAACGACGATGGTCGCGATGAAGGCCGCGGTCATCAAGAGCGGGACACTGTCGAGTCCCATCATGGTCAGGCCCGCGATGGCAATGAACGCCACATAGGAACCGATCATGTACACCTCGCCGTGGGCGAAGTTGATCATTCCAATGATGCCGTAAACCATCGTATAGCCGATGGCGATCAGGGCATACGTGCTGCCAACGGTGAGACCGTTAACCAGCTGTTGGAAAAAGTGATAGAGGTCAGGCATTACAGCGCTCCTAAAAACCTGATACGCATTTCACTGGTGGAGTCATTTTCCCGCCTGTGCCCCGTGGATCTGCATCCACTTCGGGTCAGGTTTTGCCAGCGAACCGCTGATGACGGTTTTGAGATTTTCAGGTGGGCGGGCTTCCGGATCACGGAAAACAGGCCCAATACGTTCGCAAAACAAAGCCCACGGCACGCCGTGGGCTTTATTGGCAGTCAGTCAGACAGGGCCTTATTGAGGCGAGACTTCGGTTTTAGGTTTGCCGAAGTGCCACTCGTAGACCACGAACTTGAAGTCTTTCAGGTCGCCCTTGGTGTCGAAGCTCAGGTCGCCGGTCGGGGTCTTGAACGTACCGGCGTGGATGGCTTCGGCCACTTTGGTGGCGTCTTCGGACTTGGCGGCCTTGATGCCTTCGGCAATCACTTGGACAGCCGAGTAGGAAGGGAACACGAACGGACCGCTCGGGTCTTCTTTCTTGGCCTTGAAGGCATCCGCCAGGGCCACGTTGGCCGGATCCTGGTCGAAGGATTTCGGCAGGGTCACCAGCAGGCCTTCGGAAGCGTCCTTGGCGATCTGCGAAATGGAGTCGTTACCCACGCCTTCCGGACCCATGAACTTGGCTTTCAGGCCTTTTTCCTGGGCTTGGCGCAGGATCAGGCCCAGCTCCGGGTGGTAGCCGCCGTAGTAGACGAAGTCGACGTTGGCTTGCTTGAGCTTGGCGATCATCGAGGAGAAGTCTTTGTCGCCGGCGTTGATGCCTTCGAACACGGCAACCTTGGTGCCTTTCTTCTCGAGGGTCTGCTTCACGGCGGTGGCGATGCCTTCACCGTACTGCTGCTTGTCGTGCAGCACGGCAACGATTTTCGGCTTCACGTGGTCGGCGATGTAGTTGCCGGCGGCAGGGCCCTGGGCGCTGTCCAGGCCGATGGTGCGGAACACCATCTTGTAACCACGGGTGGTGATGTCCGGGCTGGTGGCGGCGGGGGTGATCATGACCACGCCTTCGTCTTCGTAGATGTCCGAAGCCGGTTGAGTGGAGCTGGAGCACAGGTGACCGATCACGAACTTGACGCCGTCGTTGACGACTTTGTTGGCTACGGCGACGGCTTGTTTCGGATCGCAGGCATCATCGTATTCGACGGCCTGGAGCTGCTTGCCATCGACGCCGCCCTTGGCGTTGATTTGTTCGATGGCCATTTTGGCGCCACTGAACTGCATGTCGCCGTACTGGGCTACAGGGCCGGTCTTGGGGCCGGCGATGCCGATCTTGATGGTGTCAGCTGCGAACGAATGGCTGGCGACTCCGGCCAGAACCATAGCGGCAAACAGTTTGGAAATCTGCTTAGTAGCCTTATTCATAGTGCTCCACTCTTACTGTTGTAATTTTTATAGTCCTGGCGCCGTAGCAGCAGAACCGGGTCAGATATCTCTTGGATATCCCCGGAAAATGCCCCCGGCAACTGTACCGGTACAGTGTAGAGCGCCGATTGTTAGCCTGGGAAGCTGGCGCCAGGGGGCAAAATCAGGGGGTGTCGCTTTATTGAAAGAAAAAGACAGAATCGCGGCGGGGTTTTGACCGTATTCAGCGAGCAATCCCTGGCTCTCCTGCACTTCTCTATCGTTGACGCAATTGCAACCGGGTTTGTCTGCCAGAGCACCGACGTTATCATTGCGCCGATTTCTTTTCGGGACAGGCCCATGACTCAAGAACCTAGCACCCTCTATGCCAAGCTGCTTGGTGAAACCGCATCCATTACCTGGAAGGAGCTGGAACCGTTCTTCGCCAAGGGTGCCCTATTGTGGGTCGACGCCAGCCTGGATTTGATCGAGGCAGCCGAGGCCATGGCCGAGAACCAGGCCGAGAAAGTCTCTGCCTGGCTGGCCGCCGAGAAGGTGGGCAAGGTGTCTGCGACGCGGGCGCTGGATCTGGTGGAGCGCGATCCGCTGCTGTGGGCGGTGGTGGTTTCGCCGTGGATTCTGATCCAGGAAAGGGCGCAGGGCGAAGATTGAGCACCAAAATAGTGCCTGGTTTTTCCGGCTGAAAGTGTGTAGCCGAGTAACCGCGATCAGGGTGCTGGCAAGTTGCCCGTGGAGAAAGGCCCCACCCATTTCAGGCTGACGGTGACGTAAGCGGAATGGGAACAGTTTGCAAGGCAGCCCGAGGGCTGCCTGATTGTTTCAGGGGATTAACATCACTTCCCTGTAAACGCCATTTCCCCTGGAGCGAAGCTTGCTCGCGATGGCGTCCAGCCTAGTCGACATCGCTTGAGCTCGATGCCGCTGATCGCGAGCAATCGAGCGTCGACCCGCTGTTCCTACAGGTGAGGGGGGCAGCTGTTAGTAAGCCGTCCTGCCCGTATGGTTGTTCAGCGAGATCACCTTGGTCTTGCCGATGCGGTGGCGGTAGATCTCGCGCAGGTACTTGATGGCTTTCTTCACGCAATCGCGGGACAGGCGGATGTCGTTGATCGAGACGAACTTGTCCTTGTCGTTGATCAGCTCGCGGTACTTCTTCTCGTACATCGGCTTGATCGCGTACCAGTTGGTATCGAGGATCTTCGCCGGGTTCTCGAACTCGTTGAGCAACTCGTCGATGCGGCTTTCATCGAATGCCTCGCTGACGATGAAGTCGAGGATCGAGTTGTCCAGGGTCTCGTCGAAGCGGTACGGGTTGCGGGCGAAGCAACGCTTGATAAAGGCCACGATCAGGGTCAGGAAGTCGTCCGACAGGCACGGGCTCTTGGCGATCAGGGTGGTCAGCGACAGGTTGGCCGAAGCGCCGATCACCAGGGCGTAACGCTTGAGGGTGGTATTGGGGAACAGGCTGTTGAGGTGGGTCTTGAGCCGGTTCAGGTCCATGTACGACAGCTTGTAGTCCTTGGGCAGGGAGACGATCGACACCACCGACGAGCAGTTCTTGAAGAAGTGCAGGTCGTGCAGCGCGGCGGCGTCGTAACCGGATGCCTTGTATTGCTCCAGCGCCGCGCGATAACGCTTGGACTCGATCGGCAGCAGGCTGATGCCTTCGATGGCCTGGGTCACCTTGTTGAAGTGCGGCAGGTCGATGGAGCGGAAGAACAGGTCGTCGATGTTCAGGCGCTGCGGCTCTTTCTCGAACACCTTGAACTTGTCGCCGCTCGGCACCGGGGTTTCCGGGACCACGGACTCGGCATAGGCGATCGCCACCGGGCCGGCCAGGCTCATGAACAGGTCGTTGGCATCCAGGCGGATGGTCTCGCCGATGTCGATGCCGGCGCGGCGGAAGTAGTTCTGGTCGTAGTCGGTGGTCACCGCCTGGGCAGTGAGGATGTTGAAGATCTGCTGGGAGATGTACTGGTTGGCGTGCTTCTCCATGGCGTTGACGTCGATGTTCTGGATGTTGCCGTCATCGCTCTCTTCGGCATAGCGCATGATGTCGTTGGAAATCAGCATCATCGCGTTCCATGGGCGGATACGCCCCATGACGCTGGCTTCGCTGCTGTCTTCGTTATCGAAGTTGTAGGAGAAGTCCCATTCTTCCGACAGGTATTTGCACAGCAAGCGTCCGGCGTTGATGTGCAACGCTTCGGACATTTCGCTGCGGTGATCGGAGATGTTCGGCAGTACGCAGATGCCGCTGGTGAAGATCGGCTCGAAGACGAAGGAGTGGCCGCTCTTGCTGTCGTGCTCGTCGATCGGCTTGGTGTCGAACGTCTTGTTCATGTACGAGTACTGCTGGGCCAGGCCGAACTCCGAGGCCATGCCCGAACCGGTACCGCCGCCGGCGCTGAAGATCGAGAAGTACAGGCGCGACTGGTTGGCCTTGATGCCGCAGGAGTCGATCAGGTACGAGTGGATCATTTTCCAGTCGGGGCTGGAGAAGCGCTGCGTGTCCTTGTTGAGGATGATCTTGGCCAGGTACTGGCCGAGGATCGGCGCGTTGCCGGCGCCGCCGGCATGGACTTCCGAGAGGTCCATGATCTTCATTTTGCTGTAGTCGCGGATGAAGCCGCTTTTTTCGCCCTTGCGCGAGAAGCGGATGCGCCCGGCGATGTCCTTGTCCAGATCGCCCAGCATCACCAGCGGCTCGACCAGGAACACCGGTTTGCTGGCCTTGCTCTGGCCCAGGCGCAGGTTGTGGCGGATCCACTGGGCGGGGCTGTAGCCCTTGTCGGCATAGGCCTTGTCGTCGGTGTTGAACTCGTTGAGGTAGAACTTGCGGGCGTTGTACACCAGCTCCGCGACATCCAGGGCGATGTTCGACCCGCAGCGGCCCAGGCCGATCAGGCAGACCGAGGGAAACTCCTGCTCGCGGCGCGCCTCGAGTTCGTCTTCCAGGTGCGGCGCGCGGGGAAATACCGAGTCGCGCAGGCCGTCGAGGTTGTCGAGGATGCGGTCGGTGTTGGTTTCGGTGAAGTAGAGGTATTGCTGGGGCGCCTGTGGGCGCGAGCTGGACAATGGCTTCGAATCTGAAAAGCTCTGGCTGCCCGGGGTCAGCGTCAGTTCGGATACTGCGTTGGCAGAATTGTTTTTAGAAGTCATTGTGCGCCGTGTGTCTGGACTGGTCGGCTCGGTGACAAGATATCAAAGAGCCATCAAGTGGGATCTCGCGACTTTACAGCGCGATATTGGCCCCAGCGATAGGGATAAGTCTGATGGCCGCTAGGGGGAATCCTTTCCTAAGCTCAGATAAATCGGCCAGTTTTTGGTGATCTTTAATCAAAAGGAGGCAAGATGATGGCAACGTTACCCACCCTAGGGTTCGCCGGTATTGGCCTGATGGGCTTGCCCATGTGTCGCCGTCTGCTGGCGGCGGGTTATCCCCTGGTGGTGTGGAATCGCAACCGGGAAAAATGCGCGCCGCTGCTGGAGGCGGGCGCGCGACTGGCGCAGACCCCGGCCCGGCTATGCGAGGCAGCGGACCTGGTGCTGCTGTGCCTGGCCAATACCGAGGTGGTGCGCGAGGTGGTGTTCGGTGCCGAGGGTATCGCCCAGGGAGCCCGGGCCGGCCAACTGCTGGTGGACCTTTCCAGCCTGGAGCCGACCGCCACCCGGGAAATGGCCGCGCAACTGGCCAGCAGCACCGGCATGGGCTGGGTCGATGCCCCGGTGTCCGGCGGCACGCCCGGTGCCGAGGCCGGCAGCCTGGCAATCATGGTCGGCGGCGAGGCGGCGGATATCGAACGGGTGCGCCCGGTCCTGCTCAATCTGGGGCAACGGGTGACTCATATGGGCGGCGTTGGCGCCGGCCAGGTGACCAAAGCCTGCAACCAGATGATCGTCGCCTGCAATGCCCTGGTGATCGCCGAAGTGGTGGCGCTGGCCGAGCGTTCCGGGGTCGATGCGTCATTGCTGGCCGAGGCGCTGGCCGGTGGTTTCGCCGATTCCAGGCCGTTGCAGATTCTCGCCCCGCAGATGGCCGAAAGCCGCTTCGAACCGATCAAATGGCATGTGCGCACCCTGCTCAAGGATCTGGACGGGGCGGTGAAGTTCTCCCGCGAACAGGGCTCGGCCACGCCGATCAGCGGATTGGCTGCACAACTGATGCGCCTGCATGGCGGCCAGGGCTATCTGGAGCAGGATCCCGCGACCCTGATCCGCCTGTATCGCGAACCGACGTCAGAGGGCTGACCGCGGCGACGGCGGGCAGCATGCGCTGCTCGATCTCGTCGATCACCCCGGGCAACTCTTCCAGGGGCAGCGCCCGGCTGAGCAGGTAACCCTGGATGAAGTCGCAGCCGTACTGGGCGAGAAACTCGTACTGCTGCAGGCTCTCGACGCCTTCGGTCACCACCTGCAGGTGCAGGGTATGGGCCATGACGATGATCGCCTGGACGATTTCCTTGTCCTGGGTCGACTGGGGCACGTCCTGGATGAACGAGCGGTCGATCTTCAGGGTGTTGAGCGGCAGGCGCTTGAGGTAGGCGAGGGACGAATAGCCAGTGCCGAAGTCGTCGATCGACAGTGACACCCCAAGATTGCGGATCTGCCGCAACAGGGCCACGGTGCTGTCGATGTTGCCCATCAGGGCGTTTTCCGTGACTTCCAGTTCCAGGCGCTGGGGCGCGACACCGGCGCTGCTCAGGGTGTTGGCGATCTCCTCGGCCAACTCCTCCCGCGCCAGGTTCAGGGCCGAGCAGTTCACCGCGATTTTCAGCTCGGCAAAGCCATGGCGGGACAGGGCGGCCAGGTCCTCGCAGGCCTTGCGCAGGACCCAGTTGTCCAGTTCGGCAATCAGCCCGTTGGCTTCGGCGATCCCGATGAAGCGATCCGGGGCCAGCAGCCCGTGCAACGGATGCCGCCAGCGCACCAGCGCTTCGAGCTTGCTGACCTTGCGGCTGCCCAGGTCGTAGATGGGTTGGTAATACAGGGTCAATCCGGCTTCGTGGCGCAGGGCGTTGCGCAATTCTTCCTCCAGTTGCAGTTCCAGGCTCGCCCGGGTCTTCAGGTTGGTGCTGAAGAAATGCAGGCTGTTGCGACCGCTGCCCTTGGATTGATAGAGCGCCAGGTCGGCATGCTTGAGCAGTTCTTCGCAGGTTGTGCCATCGTCGGGAAAGACGCTGATGCCGATGCTGGTGGTCATCACCATGCGCCTTCCTGCCAGCTCGATGGGCTCTTTCATCTTGTTCATGATGCGTTGCGCCATGTACTGGGCTTCGTCGCGGTGGCTCAAGCTCATGAGGATGCAGAACTCGTCTCCACCGAAACGCGCCACCACGTCTTCATGGCTGCGGGTGGAGCTTTTGATGTGGCCGGCAATCACCTTCAACAGTTGGTCGCCGGCATCGTGGCCGAGGCTGTCGTTGATCCGCTTGAAGTGATCGATGTCGAGGAACATCACCGCCAGCATGCCGCCCTGCACGGTCTTTTCGATGAGCTTTTCGGCGAACAGATGATTGAAGCCACGACGATTGATCAGGTTGGTCAGGGCGTCGTAATGCGCCACCTGTTGCAACGCCACCCGAGCCTGGTCCAGTTGGCTCAACAGGGTGTTGACCCGGCGCAGGTCCTGTTCCTTGTGCTGGAGTTTCTTGTCCGCCAGGGCCGCGCTGATGCTGCTGCCGATGATCAGCAGGGCGATGACGGCGATGGTCAGGCCCAGTTGCAAGGGGTTGTCATCCACCGCTATCGAAGGCGTACCCGCCACTGGCATCACCAGTTTCAGCGCCCACATGCCGGTGAAGTGCATGGCGACTATGCCGCCCCCCAGCAGCAGGCTGGCCGCGTATTTGAGCATCTGGTGGAGCATGCCGCTGCCATTGCTCAGGTAGCGGGACAGCAGCAAGGCGACCAGGCTCGCGCTGATGGCGATGGCAATCGACAGGCCGAAGAGGTCAGGTTGGTAGTAGGCCGTGGCTTGTGAGCGCATCGCCGCCATGCCGACATAATGCATGACGCAGATGCCCAGTCCGATCCAGATCGACGCCAGCAGGTAGCGCCACAGTTGCAGCTGGGTATGGCTGAGGGTCTTCATCGCCAGCCAGGATGCAATCACCGCGATCAGCAGCGACAGCAGGGTCATCGGCAGGTCGTAATGGGTTTCGATGGGGATTTGCAGTGCCAGCATGCCAATGAAATGCATGGCCCAGATGCCGCCGGCCAGGCAGAAGGCGCCAATCCAGCGCCAGCGTTGCTGGGCGGCTGCCAGGTCGACGTGGCGCACCCGTTCGGCCATGTCCAGGGTGGCGAAGCTGCCAGCGCAGGCCACCAGATAGGCGAGGATCACCAGCACGGGGTTGTGGCTGCAGGTGAGTAATACCTGCCCGCCTTCGGGGAGCTCGGTAAAAAAATGCAGACCAAGCCATTCCATCGCAGGCCCCGTTTCTTGAGTCATCCAAGGCCAGCCCTGATGGCTGACCAATGGGAGTGAGTATAGGGAGCCGAGGCAAGGCCGGGAGCGATGGTGGCAGATTGACTTAAATGATTTTGGAATTCATCCCATAGCCAATCGAGCTAAGCACTCTGTTCGAAGTACAGCGTCGGCTCCAGGGGCGCGAGCCCGAATGCCGCGCGCGCGGCGTCGCAATCGACGTTCTGTTGGCCATTTTCCCAGGACGCCTCGAACTCGCGGCAGGTACTGGAACGCTGGTGATAGATCGAACAGCTGACTTCCTTGCCGACCTCGCCGGTCAGCGCGGTGCAGCGGGTCGGCTTGCAATCGGTACCGAGCATGGCGACCCGGCTGGGGCTGATGGACGCCACCAGATCGTCGGGGACCGTACCGCCGGAAGAGGCGCATTCACCCCAGAAAAAAGACACACGAAAGTGTGAACAGCAGGCACCGCAATTCAGACACGGACTGGCTTCGGACATGGGCGTATTCAAAGGGGAGGAGGTTGATGAGGGGGTCAGCAAGGCCGCTATTCTAGGCTTCGCAACGGCCTTGGGAAGGGGGCGCGCGAGGTATTTTTCAGGCCCTGCGCAAGCCCTTGAAAAATCGGGCTTTAGCCCCGGTATCCGGGGGCTTGCGGCGGATTTTGCGGGGGCGATGGCGTTGTTCGGGCGGCCGTCGAGCGCGGTCGACGACCTGTGCTTCGGATTGCCTGGTATCAGCCTTACGAATCATTACAGACAAGCGCGGCGGGGCTGACTAGATTGCAACTTCCAGGCTCGGTTGCGTCTGGCCGAATAACAATAAAGAGACCGACCCATGCAGAACTCGACCCAAGCGGCGAATGCCTGGCGCATTCTGTTCCTGTTGTTCCTGGCTAACCTGTTCAACTTCTTCGATCGCACCATTCCGGCCATCATCATCGAGCCGATCCGCATGGAGTGGCACCTGAGCGACTTCCAGATCGGCATCATCGGCACCGCCTTCACCATCGTCTACGCCATTGCCGGCCTGCCCCTGGGGCGCATGGCCGATACCGGGTCGCGCAGCAAGCTCATGGGCTGGGGCCTGGCGGTGTGGAGTGGGCTGACCGCGGTCAACGGCCTGGTGGGCAGCTTCTGGAGTTTCCTCGTCGTGCGCATGGGCGTCGGCATCGGCGAAGCCAGCTATGCGCCGGCGGCCAACTCGCTGATCGGCGACCTGTTCCCGGCCCATCGCCGGGCCCGGGCCATGGGCATCTTCATGCTTGGCCTGCCGCTGGGCCTGTTGTTGGCGTTCTTCACCATCGGCGCCATGGTCAAGGCCTTCGACAGCTGGCGCGCGCCGTTCTTTATCGCCGCGGTGCCGGGCCTGTTGCTGGCGGTGTTCATGTTCTTTATCAAGGAGCCCAAGCGTGGGGCGGCGGAAGCCGTCAAGGTCTCCCAGGAGCGCGTCGACCGGCCGATCCGCCGGGTGCTGGCGATCCCGACCTTTCTCTGGCTGGTGCTGGCCGGGCTGACTTTCAACTTCGCCACCTACGCCTGCAACTCGTTCCTGGTGCCGATGCTGCAGCGTTACTTCCTGATGCCCTTGCAGGAAGCCGCGGTGGCGACCGGGGTGATAGTCGGGGTGACCGGCCTGTTCGGCCTGACCCTGGGCGGCTGGGTCGCCGACAAGATTCACCAGCGTGTCGCCAATGGCCGGTTGCTGTTCGCCGCCTTCAGCATGTTGATCTCGACCCTGTGCACCGCCTGGGCCCTGCATGCCGGGCGCATCGAGATCGGGGTGTTCGTCGCGGTGTTCAGTGTCGGCTGGCTGTTCGCCTACAACTTCTATACCTGTGTTTACACGGCGATCCAGGATGTGGTCGAACCACGCCTGCGGGCCACGGCCATGGCGCTGTTCTTCGCCGGCCTGTATCTGCTGGGCGGAGGCCTGGGGCCGGTGGTAGTGGGGGCGCTGTCCGATCACTTCGCCCATGCGGCGATGTACGCCGCAGGAGCCGGGCAGATGACCGAGGCGTTCAAGGCAGTCGGCCTGCATGACGCCATGTACCTGATCCCGGTGGCGTTGCTGCTGACCATGCTGTTCCTGTTCCTGGCCTCGCGCTGCTTCGTGCGCGATGCGCAGCGGATGAAGGACGGGTTGGTACCGGGCGCGCCGGCGGGGGCGGCGGTGGCGGCTTGAACAGTGCTTCTACAGAAGCAGATAAAAAAAGGCCCGCATTGTGCGGGCCTTTTCATTTACCGGCAGAGCAGAGGGGATCAGCCCGCCACCAGGACCCGGATCGCTTCCAGGCGCAGCGCGGCTTTCTCAAGCATCGCCAGGCCTTGTTCGCGTTGTTGACGCAGGGCCACCAGTTCGTTGTCGCGCACAGTCGGGTTGACCGCCTGCAACGCGGTCAGGCGCGCCAGTTCTTCGTCGGTGTCGGCGGCCAGGCGCCGTTGCGCCTCGGCCACGCGCTCGGCGTGACGCGGGGCGATCTTCGCTTCGCCGGCGTTGATCTTCGGCGTCAGCTGGTCGCGCTGGGCCTGGATGAACTTGTTGGCGCTGGCCCGTGGCACGCTTTCCAACTGGTCGTTGAGGGTCTCGAAGGCGACGCGCGCCGACAGGTCGTTGCCGTTGGCGTCCAGCAGGCAGCGCAGGGCAGCCGGTGGCAGGTAGCGGCCCAGTTGCAGCGAGCGCGGTGCCACCACTTCACTGACATACAGCAGTTCCAGCAACACGGTGCCGGGTTTCAGCGCCTTGTTCTTGATCAGTGCCACGGCGGTGTTGCCCATGGAACCGGACAGCACCAGGTCCATGCCGCCTTGCACCATCGGGTGCTCCCAGGTGATGAACTGCATGTCTTCGCGAGACAGCGCCTGGTTGCGGTCGTAGGTGATGGTCACGCCTTCGTCGTCGCCCAGCGGGAAGCTGGCGTCGAGCATTTTTTCGCTCGGCTTGAGGATCAGCGCGTTGTCCGAATGGTCTTCGCTGTCGATGCCGAAGGCGTCGAACAGGGTTTCCATGTAGATCGGCAGGGCGAACTGGTCGTCTTGCTCGAGGATCGCTTCCACCAGTGCATCGCCTTCGCCGGCGCCGCCGGAGTTGAGCTCCAGCAGACGGTCGCGGCCGGTGTGCAGCTCGGCTTCCAGGCGCTCGCGCTCGGTGCGCGCCTCGTCGATCAGTGCTTGCCACTCGCCGTCGTCGGCTTCTTCCAGCAGCGGCAGCAGGCGCGGGCCGAACTGATGCTGCAGGGCGTTGCCGGTCGGGCAGGTATTGAGGAAGGCGTTCAGCGCTTCGTGGTACCACTGGAACAGGCGCTCTTGCGGGCTGGTTTCCAGGTACGGCACATGCAGCTCGATCACGTGTTTCTGGCCGATCCGGTCGAGACGGCCGATCCGCTGCTCCAGCAGGTCCGGGTGCGACGGCAGATCGAACAGCACCAGATGGTGGGCGAACTGGAAGTTGCGACCCTCACTGCCGATTTCCGAGCAGATCAGCACCTGGGCGCCGAACTCTTCGTCGGCGAAGTAGGCGGCAGCGCGGTCGCGCTCGAGGATGTTCATGCCTTCGTGGAATACCGTGGCCGGGATGCCGGAACGTACGCGCAGGGCGTCTTCCAGGTCCATGGCGGTTTCCGCGTGGGCGCAGATCACCAGGACCTTGGTGCGCTTGAGCATTTTCAGCTGGTCGATCAGCCACTCCACGCGCGGGTCGAACTTCCACCAGCGTTCTTCTTCGCTGGCGTCCGGCTGGGCCTGGAAGCTGACTTCCGGGTACAGCTCGGCGTGCTCGCCCAGCGGCAGTTCCAGGTACTCGTCCGGGCATGGCAGCGGGTACGGGTGCAGCTTGCGTTCGGGGAAGCCTTGCACCGCGGCGCGGGTGTTGCGGAACAGCACGCGGCCGGTGCCGTGGCGGTCCAGCAACTCGCGCACCAGGCGCGCGCTGGCTTCAGTGTCGCCGTCGTTGACGGCGGCGAGCAGGGCTTCGCCTTCGTTGCCGAGGAAACTGTGGATGGTCTTGTGCGCTTCGGGCGACAGGCGTCCTTTATCCAGCAATTCCTGCACGGCTTCGGCCACCGGGCGATAGTTTTCGCTCTCGGCGCGGAAGGCGGCCAGGTCGTGGAAGCGGTTCGGGTCGAGCAGGCGCAGACGGGCGAAGTGGCTGTCCTGGCCCAGTTGTTCCGGGGTGGCGGTGAGCAGCAGGACACCGGGGATCACCTCGGCCAGCTGTTCCACCAGCGCGTATTCCGGGCTGACCTGGTCTTCGTGCCACACCAGGTGGTGCGCTTCGTCGACCACCATCAGGTCCCAGCCGGCGGCGAACAGCGCGTCCTGGGCCTTCTCGTCGTCCACCAGCCATTCCAGGGCCACCAGGGCGAGCTGGGTGTCTTCGAAGGGGTTGGCGGCATCGCTTTCGATAAAGCGTTCTTCGTCGAACAGCGCAACCTGCAGGTTGAAGCGCCGGCGCATTTCCACCAGCCACTGGTGCTGCAGGTTCTCCGGGACCAGGATCAGCACGCGGCTGGCGCGGCCCGACAGCAGCTGGCGGTGGATCACCAGGCCGGCTTCGATGGTCTTGCCCAGGCCCACTTCGTCCGCCAGCAGAACCCGCGGCGCGATACGGTCGGCGACTTCACGGGCAATGTGCAACTGGTGGGCGATAGGTTGGGCGCGTACGCCACCCAGGCCCCACAGCGACGATTGCAGCTGGCGGCTGGTGTGTTCCAGGGTGTGGTAGCGCAGGGAGAACCAGGCCAGGGGGTCGATCTGCCCGGCGAACAGACGGTCGCTGGCCAGGCGGAACTGGATGAAGTTCGAGAGTTGGGTTTCTGGCAGGGTGACGACTTCGTTCTGCCCGTTGAGGCCGTGGTAGACCAGCAGGCCGTCGACGTCGTCGACTTCGCGCACGGTCATTTTCCAGCCTTCGAAGTGGGTGATGGTGTCACCCGGGGAAAACCTCACGCGAGTGAGGGGCGCATTCCGTAGCGCATACTGGCGAGTGTCGCCAGTGGCCGGATAGAGCACGGTCAGCAAGCGGCCGTCCTGTGCCAGAACGGTGCCTAGACCTAGCTCGGCTTCGCTGTCACTAATCCAGCGTTGCCCCGGTTGATACTGCTGCGCCATGCTGCCTGACTCCCGCCTTGAAAAAGCCGACTATGTTAACGGATCGGCGGCCTCAGGCCAAAGGACTCTAACAAAAACAACTACGCTGGAAGGTAGCGTATCGGGCGCATTTGTCGGGGCTCGGGGCACTATCGGCTGACGACTGGGTCACAAGTTTGCGACCGATGGCTCAAGTCGCCCCCGCAGCAGCCGACAGCCTGCCGACAGGAGACCAATAATATGCTGCCCCCGATGTTGCCCTTGAGTGCCGTGCCCGTGACCTCCCAGCAGGATCCGATCCGGCCGCGCCCGGATATCCCGCCGGTGGTGCCGGTGCAACAGAGTTCCAACGAAAGCACCATCGACCTGCACAAGCGCGATGCCGAACAGTCGGCGCTGCTGCTGCGCGAAGAACAGCAGCGCCAGCAGCAAAGGCACAAACGCCAGCGCGAAGCCGAGGCTGCGGACGATCCCGAACTGCACCTGGCTGTGCCCGGGGACGAGTTGAATGCCGACAACACCGTGCCGGTGGCGCCGCTGATCGAGGACGCGCCACGCCAGGGGCTGTGGGTCGACGTCGAGGTTTAGATACCGCTCTTAAATACCTGCGACAGCGGAGCAGGGGATCACACACCGCAATCCGCGCGGTGCTGGTCAAACGACGGGCCTCCACCTTTAATTGCGCTGAATATCTGCCGATCACTGGTCAGCCGCCGCGTCACGCCGCATTATTGGCAAACCCGCAAGGGCCGTAGCCACACTCTATATAGAGGCTCCGGTCGACATAGACCTGAACGATGCAAGCCAACGCCATGAGCCAAGACGACAACCTGATCGACCTGAACGCCGAACGTGCCAAGCGTGTGCATGACTTGAAGGAAAAGCGCCTGAACGAAGTGCGTCAGGCATTCGAGCAGGCAATGCCTTTGGGCAAGCCGAAGAAGAAACCGAAAAAGCCGAAAAAGCGCTGAACCGGGCGCGATCTGTTGATGTAAGTCAGTTATTTCCCCTTCCTGTCGTCCTGTCTTGGTCGACCATTGACCCCGGTCAATTTTCCCCGCCGCCTCTTTGGTTAACTTAGCCCCATCGCAACAGGGCAAGAGCAGGAGGCCAGTCATGTTTTTCGACAATGTGGTGATCGCCGGAGTGCTGACTGTCGGCCTCATGGTTCTGTTTTTCGCCGGGTTTGGATTTTTCATCTGGAAAGATGCGCATAAACGCAAAAAACCTTAAGTCTTTCCGGTAACGAGCACGCAAGGCATTTTGGGCAACTTCGGTTGCCCTTTTTTTTGCCTGTGTATTTTGTAGGAGCGAGGCTTGCCCGCGATGGCGTCCGTTTGCGCGATACAGGTCTCCAGGTAGAACGCGGAATCAGGTTTCAAGGCTGCCTTGCAGCCCATCGCGAGCAAGCTTCGCTCCTACAGAAGTCGATCATTTATTTCAGGCACAAAAAAAGGTGCGACCCGAGGGGCGCACCTTTTTTGTCGCGGACTGAGCGAATCAGGTCCCGAGGGCTTTTGAGGCCAGCCAGAACAGACCGGCCGACAGCGCCACGGTTGCCGGCAGGGTCAGCACCCAGGCCAGCAGGATGGTGCGTATGGTGCCGCTTTGCAGGCCGCTTTTGTTGGCGACCATGGTTCCCGCCACGCCCGACGACAGCACGTGGGTGGTCGATACCGGCAGGCTGAAGATATTGGCCATGCCGATCAGGCCGGCGGCGGTGATCTGCGCCGACATGCCCTGGGCATAGGTCATGCCCTGCTTGCCGATCTTCTCGCCGATGGTCTGTACCACACGTTTCCAGCCGATCATGGTCCCCAGGCCGAGGGCCAGGGCCACGGCCAGGATCACCCAGAACGGCGCGTACTCGGTGGTGGCGGTCAGGTCTTTGCGCAACTTGTCCAGGTCAGCCTTTTCACGGGCCGCGAGGTGCGGCAGCTTGCCGACTTTCTTCGCGGTGTCGTCCAGGCAGAGCAGGTAGCGACGCACTTCGATACGGCTTTCGGCCGGCAGCGAGTGATAGTCGGCTACACCCTTGAGGGTGCCCAGCAGCGCGGCGATGGTCGGTTCGGTCTGCTGCGGGTTGCAGCGGAACTTGCCTGGCAGGTCGTCTTTCACGCTTTTGCCCAGGGCCAGGAACTCGCCCAGGGAGTCCTCGTTACGCTGATAGAACTGGCTCAGGTGCAGGGTGGCGTCGCGGGTACGCTCGATCTGATAGGTGGTGCTGTTCAGGTCGAGCACGAACTGCGCGGGCACGATACCGATCAGTACCAGCATGATCAGGCCGATGCCTTTCTGGCCGTCGTTGGAACCGTGCACGAAGCTCACGGCCATGGCCGAGATCACCAGCACCAGGCGATTCCAGAAGGGCGGATGTTTCTTGTCGTCGACCTTGCGGCGTTGTTCCGGGGTCTTGTGCATCTTCGAGATCGGGCGCCACCACTTCAGGCCGATCAGCACCAGGGCGGCAATCAGGAAACCGGCCATGGGCGAGAACACCAGGGAAGCACCGATGTCGATCGCTTTCTGCCAGTTCACGCCATCGCCCAGCGGGATGTCGTTGAGCAGGGCATTGGCCAGGCCGACACCGAGGATCGAACCGATCAGGGTGTGGGAGCTGGAGGCGGGAATACCGAAGTACCAGGTGCCCAGGTTCCAGGTAATGGCCGCGGCCAGCAACGAGAAGACCATGGCCAGGCCGTGGCCGGTGTTGACATTGATCAGCAGCTCGACCGGCAGCAGATGGACGATGGCATAGGCCACGCCGACACCGCCCAGCAGCACGCCGAGGAAATTGAATACACCGGAAAAGAATACGGCCAGGTGCGGCGGCATGGCTTTGGTGTAGATAACAGTGGCAACCGCATTTGCGGTGTCATGAAAGCCGTTGATGAACTCGTAGGCGAGGACAAAAGCCAGGGCGAGCAAGAGGCTCACAAGCACCCAAGCATCCAGTCCGCTGAATAAATCGATCATGAAGGTTTTCTGACCCGGTCATAAGGGGGCGCGATTATGCCAGAAAACCCTGGTAATCGATGCACTAGGTGCTGGTTGGTAACATTCTTCAACGAAAAAGCCGGAGGCAGGCCAATGGCCATGCCTTTTTTCGGGGCATGGGCAAGCCATTGATTTTACTGGGGCTCATCCTTATGGCCAGGGGCACAACGCTGGGCCAAACGTCTCAAACGCTTGTATGAAATTTCAGTGCCATGACACTTTTTGAGCCCTTTGGGGCCATTCGCTGCAACACGGCGGATGCCAGGTCGACCTTGCGATCGACCTTTATCTGCAAGGGCATCGAGCCGTGCGAAAGTTTCAGGCGAACAGCGTCACGGCTGGTCTGCCTTGAGCTCTTTTTCCATCTTTTGCAGTTCTTGGGTGAAGGCCTGGTCGAGAACGCTGGCGCGCTTGCGCCAGGGTTTGCGTTCTGGTTCAGGCTGGGCGGCGTAGGTGGTGACTTCGCCTCCGTAAACTTCCTTGTAACGTTGTTCCTGGCGCTCAAGTTCCGCGCGCAGTTCGTCTTTCGTCACAGTGTTACCTAACTGAGTTGAGATTATCCCGATGATACGCATTACCTAGATCGGGTTTATCAAACCGCCTCGTACTCGGGCTCGATTAAAGGAGCCAGGATTGCGATGGGGCTCGCCAAACCGCTTCTTGTTGCATGCGGCCACGCCACCGGACAAGAACAGCTGTCGTAGCAACAGTTACTTTTTTGCAAACGCATTGGCCGGGCATATTGAGATGAGCGTCAAGCGCTTGCTGCAGGAGGCGTCATTTACTCTACGCAGCCTGATGATGCTGCCGGACGCAGAAAAGCGCCGGTGATCACTTTGCTCATTATAGCGGCGGCCATGAATAACTCTATCGGCAATAAGTTAAAAATCATCAACTTGATATCAGGGTTTTGTTACACGAAAGTTTTAATCCGGATGACGAGAGCAGTTCTGTAACAAGGCCTGACAAGTTGCCTGGACTAATGCGGAAGAAATGAGAGTTTTATTGGCGACGAAAAAGCGGCACATCGCATGGCAGGCATTTATCGCGATGGATTGCGATTATCGGTCGATGGTTCGATAATCGCCCAATGTTGGCCGTGCAGGCTTGTGCATCCTCTCCAGTACGGCTTGTAATAAGCCGGACTTCCGTCGCAGAGAACCTGAAATGAACGATCAATTGCGTAATTCCTTCGCTTCCGCCGCGCCGCCGATTGTCGCTTCGCCGGCCAAGCGGATTCAGGCGCTGACGGGTGATCCGGACTTCATGACCTCTCTGGCTCGCGGCCTGGCGGTGGTCCAGGCCTTTCAGGAGCGCAAGCGCCATCTGACCATCGCCCAGATCAGCCACCGTACGGAGATTCCCCGTGCCGCTGTGCGCCGCTGCCTGCATACCTTGATCAAGCTCGGTTACGCCACCACCGATGGCCGCACCTATTCGTTGCTGCCCAAGGTGCTGACGCTGGGGCATGCCTATCTGTCTTCCACACCGCTGGCGGTATCGGCCCAGCCTTACCTGGACCGCATGAGCGAGCAACTGCACGAAGCCTGCAACATGGCCACCCTGGAAGGCGACGACATTCTGTACATCGCCCGTTCGGCCACCACCCAGCGCCTGATCTCGGTCGATCTCTCGGTGGGTGGGCGCCTGCCGGCCTACTGCACATCCATGGGGCGGATCCTGCTGGCGGCGCTGGATGACGCCTCGTTGCGCGAATACCTCGACCATGCCGACCTGCAAGCCAAGACCAGCCGTACCCTGCACACGCCGCAGGCGCTGCTCGAATGCCTGCAACAGGTCCGGCAGCAGGGCTGGTGCATCGTCGATCAGGAACTGGAACAAGGCCTGCGCTCGATCGCCGTACCGGTGTACGACGCTTCGGGCCAGGTACTGGCTGCGCTCAACGTCAGTACCCATGCCGGCCGCGTTAGCCGCGCCGAGCTGGAGCAGCGCTTCTTGCCGGGCCTGCTCAGCGCCAGTCGCGACCTCAGCGCCCAATTGTTCGCTTGAGGGCTGCCTGCTTAAGCTGTTCGATAAACGCACAGATACGCGCTTGCTGAATTGACGCTCTTTCCCTTGCCTCATTAATGTCGCGGCAGCGTCATCCGGCCACTGGAGCACTGCCTCTGCAATGGCCACGTGACGCCCCCATAATAATGAAGAGGCCAACCCCCCATGAGCATCGCCCGCGTGCCCAGCCGCGCTCCTCTATTCTGCCTTCGCCTGCCGACGGCCTGATCCCGCAAGACCCTTTTCGATCTGAACCGACCAGCTCTGGCTGGCACCTGTTCGCCTGCGTTTTTCGCGTGGAATAAAAATAATGAACCAGCCTCAATCCGCTGTAGGGAATTGCCTCGATGTGCAGTCCTTTATCAATGCCCAGCCGCTGTCGCGCTATCAGTGGCGGGTGGTGATCCTGTGTTTCCTGATTGTCTTCCTCGATGGCCTCGATACCGCGGCCATGGGCTTCATTGCGCCGGCGCTGTCCCAGGATTGGGGGATCGACCGCGCCAGCCTCGGCCCGGTGATGAGTGCCGCGCTGATCGGCATGGTCTTCGGGGCGCTGGGCTCCGGCCCGCTGGCTGACCGCTTCGGGCGCAAAGTAGTCCTGGTGGGGGCGGTGCTGCTGTTCGGTGCCTTCAGCCTGGCGTCGGCCTACAGCAGCAATGTCGACCAGTTGCTGGTGCTGCGTTTCCTTACCGGCCTGGGCCTGGGCGCCGGCATGCCGAATGCCACCACGCTGCTTTCCGAATACACCCCCGAGCGCCACAAGTCGTTGCTGGTGACCAGCATGTTCTGTGGTTTCAACCTGGGCATGGCCGGCGGCGGTTTCATTTCCGCCAAGCTGATCCCGGCGTTCGGCTGGCACAGCCTGTTGCTGATCGGCGGGATTTTGCCGTTGATCCTGACAGTGGTGCTGCTGGTCTGGCTGCCGGAGTCGGCGCGTTACCTGGTGGTGCGCAATCGTGGTACCGACAAGGTGCGCAGGGCCCTGGCGCCCATCGAGCCGGGCACGGTCGGCCAGGCCGCGAGCTTCAGCGTGCCGGAACAGAAGACGGTGAAGGCGCGCAATGTGTTTGCGGTGATTTTCTCCGGGACCTACAGCGTCGGTACCTTGCTGTTGTGGCTGACCTATTTCATGGGGCTGGTGATCGTGTACCTGCTGACCAGCTGGCTGCCGACCCTGATGCGCGACAGCGGCGCGAGCATGGAGCAGGCGGCCTTTATCGGCGCGCTGTTCCAGTTCGGCGGGGTACTCAGCGCCGTGGCGGTGGGCTGGGCCATGGACCGCTTCAACCCGCACAAGGTCATCGGCACCTTCTACCTGCTGGCCGGGGTCTTCGCCTACGCGGTCGGGCAAAGCCTGGGCAACATCACCTTGCTGGCAACCCTGGTGCTGATCGCCGGCATGTGCGTCAACGGCGCGCAATCAGCGATGCCATCCCTGGCCGCGCGCTTCTATCCGACCCAGGGCCGCGCCACCGGCGTGTCGTGGATGCTCGGCATCGGTCGCTTCGGGGCGATCCTCGGGGCCTGGATGGGCGCCACGCTGCTGGGGCTGGGCTGGAATTTCGAGCAAGTGCTGACCGCGCTGGTGATCCCGGCCGCGCTGGCGACCACGGCGGTGGTGATCAAGGGCATGGTCAGCCATGCGGATGCGACCTGATCGAATCAGCAAGGCGCTCCTCAAGGGAGCGCTGAATACCTGTAGCCGCTGCCGCAGGCTGCGATAAGGCCGAAGGCCTTCAGCGATCCTGAGATCTTCGCGACCGTTCCGCTCGATCGCAGCCTGCGGCAGCGGCCACAGCACAATCGATAGTCAGACAACAATCTGTTCGATAAACGAACGCTCAGTCGATTATCGGATTGTTTGGGTTTTTCCCTCGGCTTAATCTTCAGTCACTCCGGCGCATCCTTCGGCGCCTTTTTCTTCCAGTCGCTCAATAACAATCGGGAGATCCCCCATGGCTGAAATCCTTTCGCTGCACGACGCGGTGAAGCAGTTCGTCAACGACGGCGATACCGTCGCGCTCGAAGGCTTCACCCACCTGATCCCCACGGCCGCGGGTCATGAAATCATTCGCCAGGGCAAAAAAGACCTGACCCTGGTGCGGATGACCCCTGACCTGATCTACGACCAGTTGATCGGTGCCGGTTGTGCCCGCAAGCTGATTTTCTCCTGGGGCGGTAACCCGGGCGTCGGCTCCCTGCATCGCCTGCGGGATGCGGTCGAGAAGCAATGGCCGCACCCCCTGGAAATCGAAGAACACAGCCACGCCGACCTGGCCAATGCCTACGTGGCGGGCGCCTCGGGCCTGCCATTCGCGGTCTTGCGCGCTTATGCCGGTTCCGACCTGCCGAAGGTCAACCCGCTGATCAAGAGCGTGACCTGCCCATTCACCGGTGAAGTGCTGGCGGCGGTGCCATCGGTACGTCCTGACGTCACCGTGATCCATGCGCAGAAAGCCGACCGCAAGGGCAACGTGCTGTTGTGGGGCATTCTTGGCGTACAGAAGGAAGCCGCCCTGGCCGCCAAGCGCTGCATCGTCACCGTGGAAGAAATCGTCGACGACCTGAACGCCCCGATGAATGCCTGCGTGCTGCCGACCTGGGCCCTGAGCGCGGTCTGCCATGTGCCGGGCGGCGCCCATCCGTCCTACGCCCACGGCTATACCGAGCGCGACAACATCTTCTACCAGGCCTGGGACCCGATCGCCCGCGACCGTGAAACCTTCACCGCCTGGATCAACGAATACATCCGCGGCAGTGCTGACTTCAGCGAATTCCAGGCCAAGCTGGCCGCAGCAACGGGGGCCAAATAATGACTTACTCCACCAATGAAATGATGACCGTTGCCGCCGCCCGCCGCCTGCAGAACGGCTCGGTGTGTTTTGTCGGGATCGGCCTGCCGTCCAAGGCCGCCAACCTGGCGCGCCTGACCTCGTCGCCGGACGTGGTGCTGATCTACGAATCCGGCCCGATCGGCGCCAAGCCCAGCGTACTGCCGCTGTCCATCGGTGACGGCGAGCTGGCCGAGACCGCGGACACCGTGGTGCCGACCGGCGAGATCTTCCGCTACTGGCTGCAAGGCGGGCGTATCGACGTCGGTTTCCTCGGCGCCGCCCAGGTCGACCGTTTCGGCAACATCAACACCACGGTGGTCGGCGACTACCACCAGCCGAAAGTCCGCCTGCCGGGCGCCGGTGGCGCGCCGGAGATCGCCGGCTCGGCCAAGAGCGTGCTGATCATCCTCAAGCAGTCGTCGCGTTCCTTTGTCGACAAACTCGACTTCATCACCTCGGTCGGTCACGGCGAAGGCGGCGACTCGCGCAAGCGCCTGGGCCTGCCAGGGGCCGGGCCGGTGGGGATCATCACCGACCTGTGCATCATGGAGCCGGAAGCCGGCACCCATGAATTCGTGGTGACCTCGCTGCACCCGGGCGTGACCCGCGAGCAGGTGGTCGCCGCCACTGGCTGGGCGATCCGTTTCGCCGACCAGGTGGCGGAAACCGCCGCCCCGACCGAGATCGAACTGACCGCCCTGCGTGACCTGGAAGCCCGCACCGCCGCGGCCCATGGCCAAACCCCGGGAGAAGCCTGATGCGCGAAGTGTTTATCTGTGACGCCATTCGTACCCCCATCGGCCGCTTTGGTGGCGGTTTGTCGACGGTGCGGGCCGACGATCTGGCCGCCGCGCCGATCAAGGCGCTGATCGAGCGCAACCCGTCGGTGGACTGGAGCGCGGTGGACGAGGTGTTCCTCGGCTGCGCCAACCAGGCCGGCGAAGACAATCGAAACGTGGCGCGCATGGCGCTGCTGCTGGCCGGGCTGCCGGAAACCATTCCGGGCGTGACCCTCAACCGCCTGTGCGCTTCGGGCATGGATGCCATCGGCACCGCCTTCCGCGCCATCGCCAGTGGTGAGATGGAGCTGGCCATCGCCGGCGGCGTCGAGTCGATGTCCCGCGCGCCCTTTGTCATGGGCAAGGCCGACACCGCCTTTTCGCGCAACATGAAGCTGGAAGACACCACCATCGGCTGGCGCTTCATCAACCCGCTGATGAAGGCTCAGTACGGCGTGGATGCGATGCCGCAGACCGCCGACAACGTCGCCGACGATTATCAGGTGTCGCGTGCCGACCAGGATGCGTTCGCCCTGCGCAGCCAGCAGCGCACCGCCGCGGCGCAGGCCGCCGGGTTCTTCGCCGAGGAAATCGTCCCGGTGCGTATCGTCCACAAGAAGGGCGAGACCGTTATCGAGCAGGACGAGCACCCGCGGGCCGATACCTCGCTGGAGACCCTGAGCAAGCTCAAGCCGGTCAACGGCGCGGACAAGACCGTCACCGCCGGCAACGCCTCGGGCGTCAACGACGGGGCGGCGGCGCTGATCCTGGCGTCGGCCGAGGCGGTGAAAAAGCACGGCCTGACCGCCCGTGCCCGGGTGCTGGGCATGGCCAGCGCCGGCGTGGCGCCACGGGTGATGGGCATAGGCCCGGTGCCGGCGGTGCGCAAGTTGACCGAGCGCCTGGGCGTGGCGGTCAGCGATTTCGATGTGATCGAACTCAACGAAGCCTTCGCCAGCCAGGGCCTGGCAGTATTGCGCGAACTGGGCCTGGCGGACGACGCGCCACAGGTCAACCCCAACGGCGGCGCCATCGCCCTCGGCCATCCGCTGGGCATGAGCGGCGCGCGTCTGGTATTGACCGCGCTGCACCACCTGGAAAAGACCGGTGGCAAAAAAGGCCTGGCGACCATGTGCGTAGGTGTCGGCCAGGGCCTGGCACTGGCCATCGAGCGCGTCTGACGCGCTTCTTATAAGAACGAGGAACGAGCATGACCGACAAGCCCGGTTACCGGCGCCCGCAACCAGGTACTCAGCCTGATTACCTGCACCCGGCCTACAAATCCACCAACACCCGCTCGCCGTCCAAGCCGCTGGTGTTCCTGCCCCATTCGCTGTCGGAAATCACCGGCCCGACCATCGGCGCCGATTACCTGCAGGACAAGGACAACGACCTGACCGCCCAGCATGCCGGCGAGCCCCAGGGCGAGCGCATCATCATTCACGGCCGGGTGCTGGACGAGAACGGCCTGCCGGTGCCGGGGATCCTGGTGGAGATCTGGCAGGCCAACGCCGCCGGTCGCTACAACCACGACCGCGACCTGCATGACGCACCGCTGGACCCGAATTTCACCGGCACCGGGCGCACCGTCACCGATGCCGATGGCTGGTACCAGTTCCAGACCATCAAGCCCGGTGCCTACCCCTGGGGTAACCACCACAACGCCTGGCGTCCGGCGCATATCCACTTCTCGCTGTTCGGCCCGAGCATTCTCACGCGCCTGGTGACCCAGATGTACTTCCCCGGCGACCCGCTGCTGGCCTACGACCCGATCTACAACTGCGTGCCGGACACCCGCGCCAAGGAACGCCTGATCGCCAGCTTCGACCTGGAGAAAACCATTCCGTCCTACGCCCTCGGCTACCGTTGGGACATCGTCTTGCGCGGCCGCGATGCCACGCCGATGGAGAAATAAGATGACGCTGACTGCGACCACATCCCACACCGTCGGCCCGTACTACCACATCGGCCTGACCTGGCTGAACCGCGAAGACCTGACCCGGGCCGAGACCCTCGGCGAGCGGGTGGCGATCAGCGGCCAGGTGGTGGACGGCAACGGCGATTTCGTCAACGACGCCATGCTGGAAATCTGGCAGGCCAACGCGCTCGGCAAGTACGACCACCCGGAAGACGATCAGGCCAAGGCCCTGGACCCGAACTTCCAGGGCTTCGGCCGGGTGCCGGTGGATGGAGAAGGGCGTTTCCGCTTCACCACCATCAAGCCGGGTACCGTACCTGGCCTGAAAGGCTCGACCCAGGCGCCGCACCTGGTGGTACTGGTATTTGCCCGAGGCCTGGTCAAGCACCTGCTGACCCGTATCTACTTCGACGGCGAGTCGGCCAACGCCACCGACTCGCTGCTGGCCTGCGTGCCTGAAGAGCGTCGCGCCACCTTGCTGGCCAAGGCGGATGCACCGGGCCACTACCAGTGGAACGTGATCCTGCAGGGTACCGACGCGGAAACGGTGTTCTTCGATTATTGAGTGTGCCTGGGGGGAGTGCGGGCTGGTTCGCGATAAGGCTGAACCGGTCGCTCCCCCCAAGGTCGTCTTGCGGAACGGGACTGTTACAAAGTATGTCTAGACTCACCACGTCCCCAAAGAGTGAAAAGCCATGACAACGTTAACCAGTCACTACACGACCGAGGAGCGCAGCAAGAGGATCTTCGCGATCGTCGGTGCTTCCTCCGGCAACCTGGTCGAATGGTTCGACTTCTACGTCTACGCCTTCTGCGCGATCTATTTCGCCCCGGCGTTTTTCCCCTCCGACGACCCCACGGTGCAACTGCTCAATACCGCCGGCGTGTTCGCCGCCGGGTTCCTGATGCGTCCTATCGGCGGCTGGCTGTTCGGCCGAGTGGCCGACAAGCACGGGCGCAAGAATTCCATGATGATTTCGGTGCTGATGATGTGCGCCGGCTCCTTGGTCATCGCTTTCCTGCCGACCTACGCCAGCATCGGCGCCTGGGCGCCGGCGTTGCTGTTGATGGCGCGGCTGTTCCAGGGCCTGTCGGTGGGCGGTGAGTACGGCACCACCGCGACCTACATGAGTGAAGTCGCACTCAAGGGCCAGCGCGGGTTCTTCGCGTCCTTCCAGTACGTGACTCTGATCGGCGGGCAATTGCTGGCGGTGCTGGTGGTGGTGATCCTGCAACAGTTTCTCGACGAGGCGCAGCTCAAGGCCTGGGGCTGGCGGATTCCGTTCGTGATCGGCGCCATTGCAGCCCTGATCTCCCTGCTGCTGCGGCGCTCGCTGAAAGAAACCACCAGCAAGGAAATGCGTGAAGACAAGGACGCCGGCAGCGTGGCCGCGCTGTTCAAGCATCACTCGAAGGCCTTTGTCACCGTGCTGGGCTACACCGCCGGCGGCTCGCTGATTTTCTACACCTTCACCACCTATATGCAGAAATACCTGGTGAACACCGCCGGCATGCACGCCAAGACCGCCAGTTACATCATGACCGGCGCTCTGTTTCTCTATATGTGCATGCAGCCGCTGTTCGGCATGCTGGCGGACAAGATCGGCCGGCGTAACTCGATGCTCTGGTTCGGCGCGCTGGGCACGCTGTGCACCGTGCCTATCCTGCTGACCCTGAAAACCATCACCAGCCCGTTCCTGGCCTTCGTGCTGATCACCCTGGCCCTGGCGATCGTCAGTTTCTACACCTCCATCAGCGGCCTGGTAAAGGCCGAGATGTTCCCGCCGCAAGTGCGGGCGCTGGGGGTCGGCCTGGCCTATGCGGTGGCCAATGCGCTGTTTGGCGGTTCGGCGGAATACGTGGCCCTGGGCCTGAAATCCCTGGGCATGGAAAACACCTTCTACTGGTACGTGACGGCGATGATGGCGATTGCCTTCCTGTTCAGCCTGCGCCTGCCGAAACAGGCGGCGTACCTGCACCACGATCTGTGACCTGTCCGCGTGCGTCCGTCGCGGACGCACGCCCCAAAGGATTGTTTATGAGCACACCGGCGAGCAACCAACTGTTCGATGCCTACTTCACCACCCGCGATATGCGCGCGGTGTTCTGCGACCAGGGGCGGGTCCAGGCCATGCTCGACTTCGAGGCCGCGCTGGCCCGGGCCGAGGCCCGGGTCGGGGTGATCCCGGCCGCTGCGGTGGCGCCGATCGAGGCGGCCTGCCGGGCCGGGCTCTATGATTTTTCCGCCTTGGGCCAGGCTATCGCCACGGCGGGCAACTCGGCGATTCCACTGGTCAAGGCCCTGGGCAAACAGATCGCCAAGAGCGATGCCAGCGCCGAGCGTTATGTGCACCTGGGCGCCACCAGCCAGGATGTGATGGACAGTGGGCTGGTCCTGCAAGTGCGGCAGGCGCTGAGCCTGATCGACAACGACCTGGCGCGCCTGGGCGGCATCCTGGCCGCGCAGGCCCAGCGCTATGCCACCACCCCCATGGCCGGCCGCACCTGGCTGCAACATGCCACGCCGGTCACCCTCGGCATGAAGATCGCCGGCTGGCTGGGGGCGCTGACCCGCAGCCGCGAGCGTCTGGCGCAGCTCAAGCCACGCCTGCTGGTGCTGCAGTTTGGTGGGGCCTCCGGCACCCTCGCTGCCCTGGGCGAGCAGGCCCTGCCGATTGCCCAGGCCCTGGCCGAGGAGTTGCAACTGAGCCTGCCGGAACAGCCCTGGCATACCCAGCGCGACCGGCTGGTGGAGTTCGCCTCGGTACTCGGCCTGATCGCCGGCAGCCTCGGCAAGCTCGGCCGTGACATCAGCCTGCTGATGCAGACCGAGGCGGCGGAAGTCTTCGAGCCGTCGGCGCCGGGCAAGGGCGGCTCCTCGACCATGCCGCACAAGCGCAACCCGGTGGGCGCGGCGGTGTTGATCGGCGCGGCGACCCGGGTTCCCGGGCTGCTGGCGACGATGTTCAGCGCCATGCCCCAGGAGCACGAACGCAGCCTGGGCCTGTGGCACGCCGAATGGGAAACCCTGCCGGAGATCTGCTGCCTGGTGTCCGGCGCCTTGCAACAGGCGCTGCTGGTGGCCGACGGGCTGGAAGTCGACGCCGCGCGCATGGCCAGGAACCTCGACCTGACCCAGGGGCTGGTGCTGGCGGAAGCCGTGAGCATCGCTCTAGCCCAGCGCCTGGGCCGCGAGACCGCGCACCATCTGCTGGAGCAATGCTGCAAGCGCGCGGTGGCCGAACAGCGGCATCTGCGCGCGGTGCTGGGGGATGAGCCGCAAGTGACCGCCGAGCTGTCGGCGGCGGAACTGGATCGCCTGCTGGACCCGGCGCATTACCTCGGCCAGGCACACGCCTGGGTCGAGCGCGCCGTGGCCGAACATTTAGCTTTGAACGCCTGAAGGAGACTGCCGTGGGATTCGTACAACTCGCCGATGGCGAACTGCATTACCAACTGGACGGCCCGGCCGATGCGCCGGTGCTGGTCCTGTCCAACTCCCTGGGTACCGACCTGCACATGTGGGACATCCAGATTCCGGCCTTTACCAAGCACTTCCGGGTGCTGCGTTTCGACACCCGTGGCCACGGCAAATCCCTGGTCACCGAAGGCCCCTACAGCATCGAGCAGTTGGGGCACGATGTGCTGGCGCTACTGGACGCCCTGCATATCCAGCGCGCGCATTTCTGCGGCCTGTCCATGGGCGGGCTGATCGGCCAGTGGCTGGGTATCAATGCCGGCGAGCGCCTGAACAAGCTGGTGGTATGCAACACCGCGGCGAAGATCGGCGACCCATCGGTATGGAATCCACGCATCGAAACCGTGCTGCGCGACGGCCAGGCGGCCATGGTCGCATTGCGCGATGCCTCGATCGCCCGCTGGTTCACCCCAGACTTCGCCGCGGCGCACCCGGACCAGGCCAAGCTGATCACCGACATGCTGGCGGCCACCTCGCCCGAGGGTTATGCCGCCAACTGCGCGGCGGTGCGCGATGCGGATTTCCGTGATCAATTGTCGGCGATCGAGGCGCCGACCCTGGTGGTGTCCGGCACTGAAGACGCGGTCACGCCGCCCTCGGGCGGGCACTTTATCCAGGAGCGCGTGCGCGGCGCCGAATACGCCGAGTTCCATGCGGCGCACCTGTCCAACGTCCAGGCTGGCGCTGCGTTCAGCGAGCGGGCCGTGGCATTTTTGCTGGCCGACCAGCGTATTTAAGGAGCCCCCCGTGGACGAGAAACAACGTTACGCCGAAGGCATGCAAGTGCGTCGCGCGGTGTTGGGCGATGCCCATGTCGATCGCAGCCTGAGCACCCTGACCGAGTTCAACTCGGAGTTCCAGGAAATGATCACCCGGCATGCCTGGGGCGATATCTGGACGCGTCCGGGCCTGCCGCGCCATACCCGCAGCCTGATCACCATCGCCATGCTGATCGGCATGAACCGCAACGAAGAGCTCAAGCTGCACCTGCGTGCCGCCGCCAACAACGGCGTGAGCCGCGCCGAGATCAAGGAAGTGATCATGCAGAGCGCGATCTACTGCGGCATTCCGGCGGCCAACGCGACCTTCCACCTCGCCGAGTCGGTGTGGGACGAGCTGGGTGTCGAATCCCGCGGCTGATAACCCACGCCTATAAAGGAGCGCGGCGCCGAGCAACTCGGCGCCGCTGCGTTTTCCCTGTCGGAGCGAGCTTGCTCGCGATGAGCCTGGGAGCACCACGTTCAGCCAGTCAGTACGCGCCATCGTTGACGATCATCGCGAGCAAGCTTCGCTCCTACAAAAACAAGGCCAGCCCCGGGGAATGGGGCTGGCCTTGTTTTTTGTGTGGGCGAGCGAGTGGGCTTACAGCAGGCTGATCGGGTAGCTGATGATCAGGCGGTTCTCGTCGAACTCGTTGGTGCTGAAGTCGCGGCGCATGGTCGAGTTGCGCCATTTGACGTTGAGGTTCTTGAGCGTGCCGCTTTGCACGGTGTAGGCCAGTTCGCTCTCGCGTCCCCATTCCTTGCCGTCGGTGATGGTGCCGGTGTGCACGTTGTCGCCCTTGATGTAGCGGTTCATCAGGGTCAGGCCGGGGATGCCGACCGCGACGAAGTTGTAGTCATGGCGCAGCTGCCAGGATCTTTCCTGGGCGTTGTCGTAGCTGGCGTTGTAGCTGTCGTTGGCCAGGGTGCCGCCGCTGGTGCCGTTGACGCGCATCCAGGCGTTGTCGCCGGTGAGCTTCTGCAGGCCGACGTAGAAGGTGTGGCCGCCGTACTTGGCCGAGAACAGGCCCGACCAGGTCTTGTTGTCCAGGTCGCCGGCGCGGGCGCTGCCATCTTCCTTGCCGTAGAAGAAGCCGATGTTGGCGCCCAGGGTCCAGTCGCCCAGCGGCTGGCTGTGGATCAGGTTGAGGTATTGCTGGCTGTAGATGTCCTTGAGCTGGGCGTTCCACACCCCGACCTGGGTGCGCTTGTCGTTGAAGCTGTATTCGCCGCCCTGGAAGTTGAAGCGGTCGGAGGTGAAGGCCGCTTTGCCGGTCATCGACATGTCGCTCATGCTGCTGTCGTCACGCGGGCTGTTGGCGCGGAACTGGCCGCCGTAGAGGGTCAGGCCGTCAATTTCCTTCGAGGTGATCTGGCCGCCGCGGAAGGTCTGGGGCAGGGAGCGACCGTCGTCCGAGCGCAGGATCGGCAGCACCGGCATCCATTCGCCGACCTTGACCTCGGTCTGCGACAGGCGGGCCTTGAATGCCACGCCTGTGCGGCCGAAGTGGTCGGCCGGGCGCCCGTCGTGATCCAGCGGCAATAACTGGGTACCGCCGGTACCCTTGCCGCCATCGAGCTTCACCGAATACAGCCCCAGCACGTCCATGCCGAAGCCGACGGTGCCCTGGGTGAAGCCGGACTTGGCGTCGAGGATGAAGCTCTGCGTCCATTCTTCAGCCTTGCCCTGGGCCTTGCCCGGGTTGGTGAAGTTGCGGTTGATGTAGAAGTTGCGCAGGTTCAGGTTGACCTTGGCGTCTTCGAGAAAGCCGGACTCCGCGGCCATGACCGGCAGGGCCGTGCTGGCGATGCTGACAGCCAGCAGGCTGGGCAGCAGTGAATAGGGAGTGCGAGTGGATGGCTTCATGGATCGGGCTCTCTAATTGTTAGGGGTGAGGCTGGGCGCTGCCGCAACGTCAGGTTGCAGACAAGGTTGAAACCGGGAGGGTGGATGGAACGGAATCAGCCGGAGCGGGCAGGGCGCGGGGTCATGATGACGAACCTGTTGTTATTGGTTTTTGTAGGTGCGGGGAATGGTGCGTTGGATCAACGACCCTGTTCAATTGGCCTTGGCGGGTTTTGGGCGATTAACGAACACAAGTGACGGCGGTCTGCGGCCCATAAAAAAACCCACCGCAAGGTGGGTTTTTTTCAAGCGTCATGCACTCAGAACAGCTTCAGTGGCGGTGCCTCTTTGCTCACTTCCGCTTTCTGCGAACCTTGCTCGTTCCAACCGCCGCCCAGGGCCTTGTACAGGTTGACCTCGCTGGTCAGCTGCGCAAGCCGGTCGGTGATCAACGCTTGCTGCGCGCTGAACAGCGAGCGCTGAGCGTCGAGGAAGGTCAGGTTGCTGTCGACACCGATGCGGTAGCGACGCTCGGCCAGGCGGTAGTAATCCTGGTTGGCATTGACGAAGTCACGCTGGGCCTGCAACTGCTGGTTGTAGGTCTGGCGTGCGGCCAGGCCATCGGAGACTTCCTGGAAGGCGGTCTGGATGGACTTCTCGTACTGCGCGACGTTGATGTCTTTCTGGATTTTCGAGTAATCCAGGCTGGCGCGCAGGCTGCCGGCGTTGAAGATCGGGATATTGATCTGCGGCGCGAACGACCAGGTGCCCGAGCCGCCCTTGAACAGGCCGCCCATATCCGGGCTCAAGGTCCCGGCATTGGCGGTCAGGCTGATGCTCGGGAAGAACGCCGCGCGTGCCGCGCCAATACTGGCGTTGGCGGCTTTCAGGTTGTGCTCGGCGGCGAGGATGTCCGGACGGCGTTGCAGCAGTTCCGACGGCAGGCCGGCAGGCAACTCGCTGAGCAGGTCGGCCGACAACGGCTGCGGGCTCGGCAGGTTGGCCGGGATCGAGGTACCCAGCAGCAGGGTCAGGCTGTTTTCGTCCTGGGCCACCTGGCGGGTATAACGCGCCAGTTGCACCCGGGCGTTTTCCACCGAGGTCCGCGCCTGGCTCAGGTCCAGGGCCGAGGCCACGCCGACTTCGTTGCTGCGCGAGGTCAGGCGGTAGCTCTCCTCGTAGGCCGCCAGGGTGTCCTGGGTCAGCTTGAGCAGTTCCTTGTCGGCCTGCCAGGTCAGGTAGGCGTTGGCCACGCTGGCCACCAGGCTGATCTGCGTGCTGCGCCGGGCTTCTTCGCTGGAGAAGTAGGTCTGCAAGGCCTGCTCGCTCAAGCTGCGAACGCGACCGAACAGGTCCAGCTCATAAGCGCTGACACCCAGGGTTGCCGAGTACTGGCTGGAGATGGCCGCTTCACCGGTCTGCGACAGCCGTGCCGGGGTGCGTTGACGGCTGCCGCTGCCGTTGGCCGAGATCGCCGGGAACAGATCCGCGCGCTGGATCTGGTACTGCGCGGCGTAAGCGTCGATGTTCAGCGCCGCGACCCGCAGGTCGCGGTTGTTCACCAGCGCGGTCTGGATCAGCTGCTGCAGGGCAGGGTCATGGAAGAACTGCCGCCAGCCCTGTTCGGCGGCTGCCTGGTTGGCAGCCTCCGCAGGCGAATAGGCCGACCCTTGCGGGTATTGCGCCGCGACCGGCGCTTGCGGCTGCTGATAATCCGGTATCAGCGAGCAACCACTCAGCACGGCGGCGGTGATTGCGAGGGAGAGTAGCGACTTGCTCATTGGCCAGCCTCTTCAGGAGTTTCAGTAGTTTGCGCTTCGATTACCTTGCGGCGGCTCATCGACGACACGGTGACGAAGAACAAAGGTACCCAGAATATCGCCAGGACAGTCGCGGTGAGCATACCGCCAATCACCCCTGTACCGATCGCATGCTGGCTACCCGAGCCGGCGCCGGTGGAGATGGCCAGCGGTACCACACCGAGCACGAAGGCCAGGGAGGTCATGACGATCGGACGCAGACGCATGCGGCAGGCTTCGATCGCCGCGTCCACCAGGCTGCGGCCCTCTTCGTGCAGTTCCTTGGCGAACTCGACGATCAGAATGGCGTTTTTCGCCGCCAGGCCGATGGTCACCAACAGCCCCACCTGGAAGTACACGTCGTTGGACAGGCCGCGCAGGCTGGTTGCCATCAGCGCACCGATGATCCCCAGCGGCACCACCAGCATGACCGCGATCGGAATCGACCAGCTTTCATACAGCGCCGCCAGACACAGGAACACCATCAGCAGCGACAAGGCGTACAGCGCAGGTGCCTGCGAGCCCGACAGACGTTCCTCGTAGGACAGACCGGTCCAGGAGATACCGACACCGGCCGGCAGCTTCTTGGCGATGGCTTCGACTTCGGCCATGGCTTCACCGGTACTGTAGCCCGGTGCCGGGGCACCCAGGACTTCCACCGCTTCCACGCCGTTGTAACGGGCCAGTTTCGGCGAACCGTAGATCCACGTGCCCTTGGCGAAGGAGGCGAACGGCACCATGGTCCCGGCGCTGTTGCGCACGTACCACTTCTTCAGGTCCTCGGGGCTCATGCGAGCGTTAGGCTGACCCTGGATGTACACCTTCTTCACCCGACCGCGGTCGATGAAGTCGTTGACGTAGCTACTGCCCAGGGCAATCGACAAGGTGTTGTTGATGTCGGAGATGGTCACGCCCAGGGCGCTGGCCTTCTCATCATCGATTTCCAGCTGGTACTGCGGCTCGTCGTTCAGGCCGTTCGGACGTACCTGGGACAGGATCTTGCTCTGCGCCGCCATGCCGAGGAACTGGTTGCGCGCTTCCATCAGTTTCTCGTGGCCGATACCGGCGCGGTCCTGCAGGAACACGTCGAAACCGGTGGCGTTACCCAACTCCAGTACCGCCGGCGGGGCGAAGGCGAACACCATCGCGTCACGGAAGCTGAAGAAGTGCTGCTGGGCACGGGCGGCCAGGTTGAACACGCTGTTTTCCACGGAGCGTTCGTCCCACGGCTTGAGCATGATGAACGCCATGCCCGAGCTCTGGCCACGACCGGCGAAGTTGAAGCCGTTCACGGTAAAGACCGAGGCCACGGTGTCCTTTTCCTTGTCCAGCAGGTAGGCGCGCATTTCATCGACTACCACCTGGGTCCGCTCGGAACTGGAACCGGCCGGGGTCTGTACCTGGGCGAACAGTACGCCCTGGTCTTCTTCCGGAAGGAACGCAGTCGGGATGCGGGCGAACAGCCAGATCATGCCGACCACGATCAGCGCGTAGGCCAGCAGATAAGGCGCCTTGTGCCGCAGGATGTTGCCCACGCCACGCTCGTAGCTTTTGACGCTGCGGTCGAAGGTACGGTTGAACCAGCCGAAGAAGCCGCGTTTCGGCGCGGCGTGTTCGCCGTGGGGAATGGCCTTGAGCATGGTGGCGCACAGGGCCGGGGTGAAGATCAGGGCAACCAGTACCGACAGGGCCATGGCCGAGACCACGGTGATCGAGAACTGCTTGTAGATCACACCGGTGGAACCGCTGAAGAATGCCATCGGCAGCAGTACCGCCGACAGTACCAGGGCAATACCGACCAGGGCGCCCTGGATCTGGCCCATGGACTTCTTGGTCGCTTCCTTGGGTGACAGGCCTTCCTCGGCCATTACCCGCTCGACGTTTTCCACCACGACGATGGCGTCGTCCACCAGCAAGCCGATGGCCAGCACCATGCCGAACATGGTCAGGGTGTTGATGCTGAAGCCGGCGGCCGCAAGGATACCGAAGGTACCCAGCAACACCACCGGAACGGTCATGGTAGTGATGACGGTGGCGCGGAAGTTCTGCAGGAACAGGAACATCACCAGGAACACCAGCACGATCGCTTCGACCAGGGTTTCAACCACACCCTTGATCGACTCGGTCACCACCGGGGTGGTGTCGTACGGGAATACCACTTTCATCCCTTCCGGGAAGAACGGCTCCAGGTCGCTGATGGTCTTGCGCAGGGCCTTGGCGGTGTCCAGGGCGTTGGCGCCGTTGGCCAGTTTCACGGCCAGGCCGGAAGCCGGGGCACCGTTGAACTGGGCACTGACGGAGTAGTTTTCACCGCCCAGGGCCACATCCGCGACATCGCCTAGACGCACTTGCGAGCCGTCCGCGTTGACCTTCAGCAGGATCGCCTTGAACTGCTCGGCAGTCTGCAGGCGGGTCTTGCCGATGATGGTGGCGTTCAGTTGCTGGCCTGGCAGGGCTGGCAAACCACCGATCTGGCCGGACGACACCTGGACGTTCTGCGCCGCCACGGCGGTTTTCACGTCGACCGGAGTCAGGTTGAAGTTGTTCAGCTTGGCCGGGTCGAGCCAGATACGCATGGCGTACTGGGCACCGAACACCTGGAAGTCACCCACGCCCGCGGTCCGCGAGATGGGGTCCTGCATGTTGGACACGATGTAGTTCGACAGGTCGTCCTTGGACATGCTGCCGTCCTCGGAAACCACACCGATCACCAACAGGAAGTTCTTCACCGCCTTGGTCACACGGATACCCTGTTGCTGCACTTCTTGTGGCAGCAGCGGGGTGGCCAGGTTCAGCTTGTTCTGTACCTGGACCTGCGCGGTGTCCGAGTTGGTGCCCTGCTCGAAGGTCGCGGTAATGGTCATGCTGCCGTCGGAGTTACTTTCCGAGGACACATAACGCAGGTTGTCGATACCGTTGAGCTGCTGCTCGATGACCTGGACCACGGTGTCCTGCACGGTCTGTGCGGAAGCGCCTGGGTAGGTCACGGAGATGGCGATCGCTGGAGGCGCGATGCTCGGGTATTGGTTGATCGGCAATTTGAGGATCGATAGAGCCCCGACCAGCATGATCACCAGGGCGATTACCCAGGCGAAAATCGGACGGTCGATAAAAAATTTCGACATGGTTTACTCCCCTTTGCCGCCTGCAGCTTTGTCAGTTGCCTGTGCAGTGGCCGGGTTTTTTGCTGGAACGTTGGTCGCTTCGCTGGCTTTGACTTCGACGCCAGGTCGGACGAATTGCAGCCCTTCGGTAATCAGGCGATCACCGGCCTTCAGGCCGTCCTCGATCAGCCATTGGTTGCCGACGGTGCGGCTGGCCTTGAGCTGACGCAGTTCAACCTTGTTGTCCGGACCAACCACCAGGGCGGTCGGTGTGCCCTTGAGGTCGCGGGTCACGCCTTGTTGCGGGGCGAGGATCGCCGCGGCATTCACGCCGGCCTGCAGTTGCGCATGCACGAACATGCCGGGCAGCAGGGTGTGTTCCGGGTTCGGAAACACCGCGCGCAGGGTCACGGAACCGGTGGTTTCGTCGACCGACACTTCGGAGAACTCCAGCTTGCCGTCGAGCTTGTACTGGCTGCCGTCTTCCAGAGTCAGCTTGACCTTGGCGGCGTTGTCGCCAGCCTTCTGCAGGCGACCGCTTTCCAGCTCGCGGCGCAGTTCGAGCAGTTCCACCGACGACTGGGTGACGTCGACGTAGATCGGGTCGAGTTGCTGGATGGTTGCCATGGCGGTGGACTGACCGTTGCTGACCAATGCGCCTTCAGTGACCGAAGAACGGCCGATACGCCCGGAGATCGGCGACAGCACCTTGGTGTAGCGCAGGTCGATCTGGGCGCTCTGCAGCGCGGCTTCCGATTGCAGGCGGTTGGCGACGGCGGTGTCGTATTCCTGGCGGCTTACGGCTTGCTCGTCGACCAGCTGCTTATAGCGATCGGAGATCGACTTGGTCGATTGCAGGTTGGCCTGGGCGCTCTTGAGGGTCGACTCATAGACCGACGGATCGATCTGATAGAGCTGCTGACCTTCCTTGACGTCGCCGCCTTCCTTGAACAGACGCTTGAGAATGATGCCGTTGACCTGAGGACGGACTTCGGCGATCCGGAACGCAGTGGTGCGCCCTGGAAGCTCGGACGTCAGGGTAAAGGCTTGAGGTTGCAGGGTGACTACGCCGACCTGAGGGGCTTGTGGGGCGGGAGCCGCCTCTTCCTTTTTACATCCGCTGAGCAGCGATGCCAGGGCGACGGCAGTGACCAGAGCGGTAACAGCTGGCTTGAGTTGCATGAAGATCCTCGGGTCAGGCGCGCAAAATGCGCACTCGAAAAGTGGAAGGGTAAAAAACGAGTGCTGAGTGGATAAGTAGCTTGCTAATGAATATACTTACGTTCATGGTTGTTTGTAAATACCTTGGCGGCGTACCCATTCGGTTACAAAAGCCGTTGCAAGTGTCGAATTGTAGGCTGGGCAAACGGCACCCGAGATGCCGTTCCATATTTATTCAGATGAGCTTCATGCATCGCTGAAACATCCTGATCGAGGTTTACTGCCATGGTCCGTCGTACCAAAGAGGAAGCTCAAGAAACCCGCAAACAGATACTCGAGGCGGCTGAAAAAGCCTTCTACGAGCGCGGTGTGGCGCGTACCACCCTGGCCGATATCGCGGCTTTGGCCGGTGTCACGCGTGGAGCTATTTACTGGCATTTCAGCAACAAGGCGGATCTGGTGCAGGCCATGCTCGATACCTTGCGCGAGCCGTTGAATGAAATGGCCAGGGCCAGTGAAGACGAAGAGGAAGTCGACCCGCTGGGGTGCATGCGCAAGCTGCTGATTCATTTGTTTCATCAAATTGCCCTGGACCCGAAAACCCGACGCATTAATGAGATTTTGTTTCACAAGTGCGAAATCACCGATGAAATGTGCGACATGCGGCGCCAGCGTCGCGCGGCCAGCCTGGATTGCAATGTGCATATCGAGCTGGGGTTGCGCAATGCCGTGAAGCGGGGACAACTGCCCGCGAATCTCGATACTGCCCGGGCGGCCATCAGCATCCACGCCTATATTGATGGCATTCTTTATCAGTGGCTGTTGGCGCCGGACAGTTTCGAACTCCATAAGGAAGCGGAGCGCTGGATCGATACCGGATTGGACATGCTGCGCCTGAGTCCCAGCCTGCGTAATTAAGACAAAATGCGGAATTACGTCGGCAGATGTCAACGTTTGCGCGTTATAAAACGCGATGTTTCATTCGTCACGGTTCACCAGGATGCCTTTATATACGTGCCGACCTTATCTTGATAGATAGCGAGCTACGTATTTTGTAGGGAAATTGTTGCGAGTATGTGAATGAGTGTGAGTACCGCGGCTTACAAGGGCACCGAGCAACCGGTCAAAGGTATAGCACTGATTTGCCTGGCGGTTTTGCTGTTCGCCAGTCATGACACCCTGTCCAAATACCTGTCCGGGTTCTATCCCATCGTCATGGTGGTCTGGGCCCGGTATGTGGTGCACACGCTGTTGATGCTGGTGGTGTTCGTGCCGCGCAGCGGTTTCTCCGCCGTGGTGCGTACCAAGCGTCCGGGCCTGCAACTGTTGCGCGCCTTGTGCCTGATCGGCACCAGCCTGTTTTTCACCACCGGCCTGCGTTATATCCCCCTGGCCGAGGCCACCGCGGTCAACTTCCTCGCGCCTTTGCTGGTTACCGCCTTGTCCGTGCCGCTGCTGGGCGAGCGGGTGACCCGCAGCCAGTGGCTGGCGGTGCTGGCCGGTTTCGTCGGGGTATTGATCGTGATTCGTCCGGGCGGCGCCTTGTTCACCCCGGCGATCCTGCTGCCGCTGTGCTCGGCCTTGTGTTTCGGCTTCTATCAGTTACTCACCCGTAAGCTCAGCGGTGTCGACAGCCCCACCACCAGCAACTTCCTCACCGGGATTCTCAACAGCCTGATCATGAGCGCGGCGCTGCCGTTCTTCTGGAGCACGCCGACCCTGGGGCATGCCCTGTTCATGATCGGCCTAGGGACCTGCGGCATGCTCGGCCACCTGTTGCTGACCCAGGCTTTCCGCCATGCAGCGCCGGCGATGCTGGCGCCATTCAGCTACGGGCAGATCCTGTTCGCCGGCATGTACGGCTACCTGATTTTCGATCACACCCCGGACAGCTTCGCCATAGTCGGGATCGCGGTGATCTGCCTCAGCGGCCTGGCCGTGGCCTGGGACCAGCGCAAACGCGGCTGATCGCGCCCCACCTTCAGGTGAACGCGAATGAAAAAGCCCCGGCTCTTGCGAGTCCGGGGCTTTTTATTGAAGCGTCTTACAGTGTCGGGTAGTCGATATAGCCGACCGGGCCCTTGGCGTAGAACAGCTCGGGACGCGCGTCGTTCAGCGGTGCATCGGCCTTCAGGCGGGCCGGCAGGTCCGGGTTGGCGATGAAGGGCACACCGAAGGCCACGGCATCGGCCTTGCCGCTGGCCAGCCAGGCGTTGGCGCTGTCCTTGGTGAAGCGTTCGTTGGCGATGTAGGGGCCGCCGAAGGCTTCTTTCAGTTGTGGGCCGAGGCTGTCGGCGCCTTCTTTCTCGCGCGAGCAGATAAAGGCGATACCGCGTTTGCCCAGCTCGCGGGCGAGGTAGGTGAAGGTTTCCGAGAGGTTCTCATCACCCATGTCGTGCAGGTCGGCACGGGGCGACAAGTGCACGCCCACACGGCCGGCGCCCCAGACTTCGATCGCCGCGTCAGTCACTTCCAGCATCAGCCGCGCACGGTTTTCCAGGGAGCCGCCGTACTGGTCGGTGCGCTGGTTGGTGGAGCTTTGCAGGAACTGGTCGAGCAGGTAGCCGTTGGCGCCGTGGATTTCCACGCCGTCGAAGCCGGCGGCCTTGGCGTTCTCGGCACCGACACGGTAGGCGTCGACGATGTCGGCGATTTCAGCGGTTTCCAGGGCACGCGGGGTCGGGAAGTCGGCCAGCGGACGCACCAGGCTGACGTGGCCCTTGGGCTGGATGGCGCTGGGCGCGACCGGCGCTTCGCCGTTCAGATAGCTCGGGTGGGAGATCCGGCCCACGTGCCACAGTTGCAGGAAGATCTTGCCGCCTGCGCCGTGAACGGCCTTGGTCACGTTGCTCCAGCCGCGCACCTGGTCGTTGGACCAGATGCCCGGGGTGTCCGGGTAACCCACGCCTATCGGGGTCACCGAGGTGGCCTCGCTGAGGATCAGGCCGGCGGAGGCGCGTTGTACGTAGTACTCGGCCATCAGCGCGTTCGGTACGCGGCCTTCGTCGGCGCGGCAGCGGGTCAGCGGCGCCATGATGATGCGGTTGGCCAGCTCGAGGTCGCCGAGTTTGATCGGATCGAAAATAGTCGTCATGAAATACACCCTTCTTTAGATGAACGTATCAGTTGGTGGCAGGAGCCAGTTCGGCATTGCCGCCCTGGCGAAAGGTAATCAGCGTCACCAGCAGGGCCAGGACCGCCAGCGCGGCGGCCGCCAGCGGCACGTTGACCAGGCCGTAGCCGTGGGCGATGACGCTGCCGCCGACCCAGGCGCCCAGGGCGTTGCCGATGTTGAAGGCGCCGATGTTCAGCGTGGACACCAGGTTCGGCGCGGCCTTGCCGAAGGTCACGACGTTGACCTGCAGGGCGGGCACCGCGGCGAAGCAGGCGGTGGCCCAGAGGAACAGGGTGACTTCGGTGGGAATCAGCGCGACGCTGGTCCAGGTCAGCACGGAACTGGTCACGGCCATGGCGATCAGCACGCCGACCAGGGTTCCCGACAGGCTCTTGTCGGCCATCTTGCCGCCGATGATGTTGCCCAGGGTCAGGCCCAGGCCGATCAGCACCAGGGTCCAGGTCACGCCCTGGGGCGAGACGCCGGTCACCTCGCCCAGCAACGGGGCGACATAGGTGAACAGGGTGAACACCGAGGCGGAGAACAGCGCGGTCATGCTCAGCGACAGCCAGATCCCGGCGCCCTTGAGGGCGATCAGTTCCGAACGCATGTCGAGCTTCTCTTCGTCGCGCTTGGCGGGCAGGAAGCGGATCAGGCCGATCAGGGCAATCACGCCGATCACGGTCACCGCCCAGAAGGTCGAACGCCAGCCAGCCTGCTGGCCCAGGGCGGTGCCCAGCGGTACGCCGAGCACGTTGGCCAGGGTCAGGCCGGTGAACATCAGGGCCACGGCGGAGGCACGCTTGTTGGCGGGCACCAGGCCTGCCGCGACCACCGAACCGATACCAAAGAAGGCGCCATGGCACAGGGCGGTGACCACACGGGCGAACATCAGCACGTCGTAGTCACTGGCCAGCGCACACAGCAGGTTGCCGACAATGAAAATCCCCATCAGCGCTACCAGGGCGGCCTTGCGCGGCAGCCTGGCGGTGGCCAGGGCCATGAACGGCGCGCCGATCGCCACACCCAGGGCGTAGCCGGTCACCAGCCAGCCGGCGCCGGGGATCGACACACCCAGGTCGTTCGCCACATCGGGCAGCAGGCCCATGATGACGAACTCGGTGGTGCCGATGGCGAAGGCGCTCAAGGCCAGGATGAGGAGCGAGAGGGGCATTGTCGGGTCCTTGTCAGTCTTTGATGCGAAGTTCTGCGGTCAGCTTCTCGAGGAAGGCCTGGATCACATCTTCGTTGCGTTTGAAAAAGTGCCACTGGCCGGCTTTCTGGCTGCTGATCAGGCCGGCCCGCTGCAAGGTCGCCAGGTGCGCGGAGACGGTCGACTGCGACAGGCCGCAGCGTTGGTCGATCTGTCCGGCGCAGATGCCGTACTCGTGGTTGTGGGTCTGATCGGGGAACTGGACCTTCGGGTCCTTGAGCCAGATAAGGATGTCTCGTCGTACTGGGTGCGCCAGGGCTTTTATTATTTCGTCGAGGTCGATGGACATGGCGGTGCTCGTTTTCCGTAAAACGTTATATCGCGATGAGGCGAACTTTAAATCGCTATTTCGCGATATACCAATATGATTTTGATCTGAGATCAGCGTTAATCGGTATATCGGGTTATAACGATATGTGAGGCGCGGTGCTAAGCTGCGCGAATGAATTATCTCGCACATCTGCATCTCGGCGGCCAGCGCCCCGGTCAATTACTCGGCAGTTTGTATGGCGACTTCGTCAAAGGGCGCCTGCAGGGCCAGTTCGACCCGGAAATCGAGGCGGCGATCCAGCTGCATCGCAGCATCGATATCTTTACCGACCGTCATCCGTTGGTGGGCGAGTCGCTGTCGCGTTTTTCCCTGACCCGCCGGCGTTATGCCGGCATCGTGCTGGACGTGTTTTTCGACCACTGCCTGGCCCGGGACTGGATGCTCTATGCCGACCGGCCGTTGGAGTTGTTCACTTCGGACGTGTACCGGGTGCTGGCGGCCGAACCCCGGTTGCCTGGGCGTCTGGCGCAGATCGCACCGCATATGGCCGCCCATGACTGGCTGGGTTCCTACCGCGAGTTCGAGGTGCTGGAGCAGGTGTTGCGGGGGATTGCCCGGCGCCTGTCACGCCCGGAAGAGCTGGCCGCGGCGATGGGCGAGTTGGAGCGGTTGTATCAGCCGTTGAGCGAGGACTTCCGGGCGTTCTACCCGCAGTTGCAGGCATTCGCCGCGCAACATATGCAGCCGCGGTAGGAGCCGGCAAGGCCGGCTCCTCCAGGCTCAGGCGGCGATCAGGTCGCCGGCACGCCGTGGCTCGGCTGGCTGGGCGATGTCGCCAAACAGAACCTTCTGCACCGCCTGTTGCGCCTGGAACGCCAGCGCGGCGCGCTCCTGGCCCTGACAGGCAATCGGCTTGAGCAGATGGATTTCCACCCGGCCCTGATCGTTGGCGAACAAACGCATCAGGTGCGACAGCAAGTCGTCGTCGCCGATGAACGGCGCCAGCGGATCGATATCGCCATCGCGCAGGTAACGAATGGCCACCGGCTGCAACGCCACGTCGGCGTCGATGGCGCTGGCCAGCAGGCGACCGTGGAAGGTGCGCAGGCTGCGGCCGTCGGTGGTGGTGCCTTCGGGGAACATCAGCAGCGGGTGGGTTTGCTGCAGATGGCGGGTCATCTGCTTGCGGATCAACTGGCTGTCGCCCGAACCGCGGCGGATAAACAGGCTGCCCGCCTTGGCGGCCAGCCAGCCGGCGACCGGCCAGGTGCGCACTTCGGCCTTGGACAGGAACGACAGCGGTGTCAGCGCACCGAGCAACGGGATATCGGTCCAGGACACGTGATTGCTGACCCACAGCATCGGCTGCTTCGGCACCTCGCCGTGCACCGTCACGCCGAAGGGCAGGGCATTGCTCAGGCGCGCCATGAAAAAGCGCGACCAGCGCTGGCGCCGGACCATGGAATGGGCGACGCCCAGGCGCTCGAACACGCCGAACACACTGGCCATGCTCAGGCCCAGCGCCACCACCAGCAGCACCCGGGCGATGCGCCCGTAGACCCGTAGCCGGCGCATCACACGGCCGCCTTGAAGTGACGGGCGTAGCGCGGGCACAGCTCATCGCGCTTGAGCAGGATGAACACGTCGGCCACCTGGAAATCCTGGTCCCAGCACGGCTCGCCGCAGATCTTCGCGCCCAGGCGCATGTAGGCCTTGAGCAGCGGCGGCATCTCGGCGATGACGTTGGACGGGATATCGAGGTTCGGCAGCGGGTTCTTCGGTTCGGCGCGCAGGTGCTCGGTGCACAGGTAGCGCTCGCGCAGGCGCTGCATGATCGCGTGGGCCTGCACGCCGCCGTCCTGCATCGGGATGCTGGCGCAGCCCATCAGGTAGCTGTAGCCGCCCTGGTTGAGCACTTCGGCCAGCTCGCCCCAGAGCACGGCGATGGTGCCGCCGTTGCGGTAGGCCGGGTCGACGCAGGTGCGGCCGATCTCGAGGATCGGGCCCTTGAGCTGGATCAGGCCGTGCAGGCTGAATTCTTCTTCGCTGTAGAAACGCCCCAGGCTGCTGGCGGCCTGGTGGTCGAGCAGGCGGGTGGTGGCGACCAGGCGGCCGCTGTTCAAGTCACGTACGCCGATGTGGCTGCAGTGGACATCATAGTCATCCATGTCCAGACCCAGTTCCGCGCCTTTCAGTTTGGCGTTGAACTCGCCGCTGAAGACGTTGAAGCGCAGGGCCTGGGCTTCTTGCAGGGCCGCGGCGCCCACCAGGCGCTCGGCTTGCAGGCGGCGTTCATTGCCGGTGTCGCTGATGCGGGCGATCTGAGTCATTGTGAATCTCCGTGCGGGCCACTGACCCGCCTTGGGTTGCAGCCGATCGACTTTGTTGTGCAAAGTCAGGCTATGTAGCCCCGGTGTCATCGCCATGAAGCTTTGGTGATGCTTATATGACAGCCCCTGAGGACCCGCTTATGCCCTGGCAAGCCCTGCTGCACAGCCGTCGCCGACTGCCCGCCCACCCGGACCTGGCCGAAGGTTATGCCGCGTTGTTACAGGAACTGGGACCGGTGACGCCCTTCGAACTGGCGGTGCGCGGTGGGCGGTTGATGGCCACCCCGGGGTTGGCCTTCCTGGTGGGCTACCAGGCGGCCTTGCGCATGCTCTGGCCCAGCGCGCCGCTGAGCCTGGGTGCGCTGTGCGCCACCGAGCAGCGCAGCCTGCGCCCGGCCGACATGCAGACCCGCCTGCAGGACCTGCACCTGAACGGGCGCAAGGATTTTGTCACCGCCGGCGATGCCGCCGACTGGCTGCTGATCGCCGCCCGCTGCGAAGCGCCAGGCGAGTCGCAGCGCCTGAGCCTGGCGGTGGTCCATGCTGGCGAGCCCGGGGTCAAGGTCGACAAGCTGCCGGCGATCCCGCTGATGCCGGACATCAGCCACGGCCGCCTGCAACTGGATAACGCCCTGTGCGAGCTGTTGGCGGGCGACGGTTGGGATGCCTACGTCAAACCCTTCCGCACCCTGGAAGACATCTATGTACTCAGCGCCATGACCGCCTGGCTGTATGGCGTCGGCCAGGACAACGACTGGCCGCAGACCCTGCTCCTGCAATTGCTGGCCTTGCTTGCCGGTTGCGCGGAAGTCAGCCGGCAGAACCCGTCGCTGGGCAGCGGGCATGTGTTGCTGGGAGGCCTGTTCGCCCAGTTCGACGGGCTCAAGCCGGCCCTTGAGCAGGCCTTTGCCGATGGCCCGCCGCAGTGGGCCGAATTGTGGAAGCGCGATCGGGCGGTGCTGGACCTGGCGGCGGGGGCGCGGAGCAAACGCCTGGCCAAGGCTCTGGCTCTATAAGGAGGGGCCGCTGCGCGGCCCATCGCGAGCAAGCTCCTACATAAGCAGCGTCGCTTTTCTGTAGGAGCGAGCTTGCTCGCGATAGGTTTGCAGGACCATCGGCCGGACAAAAACTGTCATCTCCCTGGTCTACCCTCAGCAGGTTGCCCAGTCCGAGTTCCCGCCATGCTCAAAGGCTCGACCCTGCTGCTTGCGTTGCTGTTGATGCTCCCACCCGCCTGGGCCGAGAACTGGCCCGGCGCGCAATGGAGCAAGGGGCCCGCAGCCAGCGGCCCGGCCCTTGAGGCATTGGAGGCTTATGCCTTCGCGCCCCGGAACGAGGCGACCCGCCTGGGCATCCGCAGCGACGCCTTGCTGGTGATCCGCGACGGCCAGTTGATCTATGAGCGTTACGCCGGCCCGACCAACGCCGGCACCCCGCACCTGACCTGGTCCATCAGCAAGAGCCTGTTGGCCGCGGTGCTGGGCGTGGCCTATGGCGAAGGACGTTTCCAGTTGCAGGGCAAGGCCGTCCGCTTTCTTCCGGCGTTGCGCCAGCACCCGGATATCCGCATGGCCGACCTGCTGCACTGGGCCTCGGGCCTGGACTGGCAGGAGGATTACGAGTACGCGCCCCTCAAGTCCTCGGTGGTGGCCATGCTCTACACCCGCGGCCACGGCGATATGGCGAGCTTTACCGCCGAGCACCCGGCCTTCAGCCCGCCAGGGCAGGTGTTTCGCTATTCCAGCGGCGACAGCAACCTGCTGTCGGCGGCCCTGAAAGGCATGCTGGGCGCCCAGCGTTATGCCGATTACCCGTGGCAGGCGCTGTTCGAGCCCCTGGGCATTACCCACGCCGTGTGGGAAAGCGACGCCACCGGCACCTTCGTCGGTTCCTCCTATGCCTACCTCACTGCCCGCGACCTGGCGCGGGTCGGTTTGTTGATGCTGCGCGATGGGCGTTGGGGCGAGCGCCAGTTGCTGCCCAGGGACTGGGTCGAGTTCAATCGCACGCCGTTCGCCGGTTATCAGGCCAATCAGGACGAGCTGGTGCCTGGCGGCCATTGGTGGCTCAACCGCGCCGTTGGCGGAGCTCCGCCGCCCTGGCCGGATGCGCCGGCCGATACCTTCACGGCACTGGGGCATTGGGGGCAGGCGTTGTACGTGATCCCCAGCGCCGGGCTGGTGATCGTGCGTTATGCCGACGACCGCGACGGCAGCTATAGCCACAACACATTGCTCAAGCTGGCGCTGGCGGCCTTCGCCCGGCAGGTGCAGCCATGAGCCGGCGCCCGTGGGTCCTGCGCCATCCTTTTGGCAGCTTGCTGTTGCTGGCGCTGTTGGCCTTGCTCGGCTGGGGCTGGAGTGAGCGGGTCGCCCTGCGGGCCTTCCCGGACATCCTCAGCGCCTACAGCGCCAAGGAGTACTGCTCCTGCCGGTACGTGATGCGTAACGCCGCCGAGTACTGCGCAGGTTATGTGCAGCAGTACCTGCCACTGAAAAGCCTGCAGGACGATGCCGAGCACAAGCGGGTCAGCGCCAGCGGCCTGGGGCGCAGCCACAGCGCGGTCTGGCTGGGCGAACGCCAGGGCTGTCGACTGGAACCCTGAACGGCGCCGCGTAAAGATCGGTAATCCTTTCCCGGGGCTTCCAGCCCCATGCTTATTGGCTCCCCGCACAAGGTTCCACCCTGTGGAACCACATTTGATTGTCGCGGGCGACGGCTCGCGGTTATCTGAGGGTACGCCGCGATCACGCCTTGCCGCACCGTGAGACGCTCCGAAAAAAAGAACGGGATTACACCCGGCCCGAGGAGATACGTCATGACCCGTTTCCCGCATATCTTTGCCTGGCTCGACGACGTCGCCAGCGACCTGCGCGCCGTGCGCCAGGACATCCACGCCCATCCCGAGCTCGGTTTCGAGGAGAACCGCACCTCGGCGCTGGTCGCCCGCTCCCTGGAGGAGTGGGGTTACGAAGTGCATAGCGGTATCGGCAAGACCGGCGTGGTCGCTGTGCTGCGCAATGGCAACAGCCCGCGCAGGCTTGGCCTGCGCGCCGACATGGACGCCTTGCCGATCATTGAGAACAGCGGCGTGGCCTACAGCAGCCGCCACAGCGGTTGCATGCATGCCTGCGGGCACGACGGCCACACCGCCATGCTCCTCGGCGCGGCGCGTTACCTGGCGGCCACGCGCCAGTTCGACGGCACCCTGACCCTGATTTTCCAGCCGGCCGAAGAAGGCCAGGGCGGCGCCGAAGCGATGCTCGCCGACGGCCTGCTGGAGCGTTTCCCCTGTGATGCGCTGTTCGGCATGCACAACATGCCGGGGCTGCCGGCCGGTCACCTGGGGTTTCGCCAAGGGCCGATGATGGCCTCCCAGGACCTGCTCACCGTGACCCTTGAAGGCGTGGGCGGGCATGGCTCGATGCCGCACCTGACGGTCGACCCGCTGGTGGCGGCGGCCAGTGTGGTGATGGCCTTGCAAACCGTGGTGGCGCGCAACATCGATGCCCAGGAGGCGGCGGTGGTGACGGTCGGTGCGCTGCAGGCCGGCGAGGCGGCCAACGTCATCCCGCAACAGGCGCTGCTGCGCCTGAGCCTGCGGGCGCTGAACGCACCAGTGCGCGAGCAGATGCTCGAACGGGTCAAGGCGATCATCCACACCCAGGCCCAGAGCTTTGGCTGCTCGGCCAGCATCGAACACCGCCCGGCCTATCCGGTGCTGGTCAACAGCCCGGAGCAGACCGAATTCGCCCGTCAGGTCGGGGTGGCGCTGCTGGGCGAGCAGGCGGTCGACGGCAATACGCGCAAGCTGATGGGCAGTGAAGACTTCGCCTGGATGCTGCAACGCTGCCCCGGCAGCTACCTGTTCATCGGCAACGGCCTGTCCCGGCCGATGGTTCACAACCCCGGCTACGACTTCAACGACGACATCCTGCTGACCGGCGCCGCCTATTGGGCCGCGCTGGCCGAGAGCTGGCTCGAGCCGGCCTGAGTTTTCCCTTTCTTCTGCCGCTGAATCGGGCGCCGTGGCGCCCGGCACTTCCCATAAGGGCCCGACTCGTTACCCGAGAGGCCCGACAAGAATAGAAGGACAGCGCTCATGCACACCTCGAATTCCAGTGTTTCGCGTACCCGGCAAGTGGTCGCCGCGGTGATCGGCAACGCCCTGGAGTGGTACGACTTCATCGTCTACGGCTTTCTGGCCAGCATCATCGCCCGGCAGTTTTTTCCCTCCGACGACGAATACGCCTCGCTGCTGATGGCCCTGGCCACCTTCGGCGTGGGCTTTTTCATGCGCCCGGTGGGCGGCGTCCTGCTGGGCATGTATTCCGACCGCAAAGGCCGCAAGGCCGCCATGCAACTGATCATCCGCCTGATGACAGTCTCCATCGCCCTGATCGCCTTTGCCCCCAACTACGCGGCCATCGGCATGGGCGCGCCGCTGATGATCGTGGTCGCGCGGATGCTGCAAGGCTTCGCCACCGGCGGCGAATACGCCAGCGCCACGGCCTTCCTGGTGGAAAGCGCGCCGGCGCACCGCAAGGGCCTGTATGGCTCCTGGCAATTGGTCGGACAATGCCTGGCGGTGTTCTCCGGGGCGGCGATGGTGGCGTTGGTCACCCATCTGTTCTCGCCCGAGGACCTCGATCTGTGGGGCTGGCGCCTGCCGTTCGTCATCGGCTTGCTGATCGGCCCGGTGGGCCTGTGGATCCGCAAGTACATGGAAGAGCCGGAAGCCTTCGTCGAGGCCCGCAGGCAGGTGCGCGGCAACGGCCCGGGCCTGATGCAGGTGCTGCGCGAGCACCGGCGCAGCATCCTGGTGTCCATGGGCCTGGCCTGCGGGGCGACGGTGTCGTTCTACGTGGTGCTGGTGAACATGCCGACCTTCGCCCACAAGAACCTTGGCTTGCCGCTGGACCAGGTGTTGCTGGTGCAGATGTTCGCGGTGGCGCTGATGACGGTGGTGATTCCGTTGTCCGGCGCGCTGTCGGACCGGCTGGGGCGGCGCCCGGTGTTGCTGGCCTTCACCCTGGCGTTTTTCGTCATGGTGTACCCGCTGTATGTCTGGGTCGCCGCGGCGCCCTCGATCGAGCGGCTGCTGGTGATGCAGGTGCTGCTGTGCAGCGCCATCGGCGGCTTCTTCGGCCCGGCGCCGACGGCACTGGCCGAACAGTTCCCGGTGCAGGTGCGCTCCACCGGGGTGTCGGTGGCCTACAACGTGGCGGTCATGGTCTTTGGCGGTTTCGCTCCGCTGATCGTGACCTGGCTCAGCAAGGTACTGGGCACCCCGGTGGCCCCGGCGTTTTATGTCTTGTTTGCCTGCGTGTTGACGCTGCTGGGCACTTATTGCCTGCATGAGGCACCCAAAGAGAAGAAACCGAGCACACTGAATTTCGGGGTGAAGCCTTGATGGATATCGCAATACAAGACCTTGGACCCATTGTCGAGCTGGGCGCCGTCGAGCTGTCCCGGGCGATCCACGCCCGCAGGTTTTCCTGCCGCGAAGTGATGTCGGCCTACCTGGACCGGATCGAGCGCTGCAACCCCCGGGTCAATGCCCTGGTGTCGTTGCGCGAGCGCCAGGTACTGCTGGCCGAGGCCGAGGCGCGCGACCGCCATCTGGACCGGGGCCAGTCCCTGGGCTGGATGCACGGCATGCCCCAGGCAATCAAGGACCTGGCGGCCACCGCCGGGCTGCGCACGACCCTGGGCTCGCCGCTGTTCGCCGAACAGATCCCGGCCCATGACGCCATCTGCGTGGAGCGGGTCCGGGCCAGCGGGGCGATCATCGTCGGCAAGAGCAACGTGCCGGAGTTCGGCCTGGGCTCGCAGACCTACAACAAGGTGTTCGGCACCACCGGCAATGCCTACGACCCGACGTTGAATGCCGGCGGCAGCAGTGGCGGGGCGGCGGTGGCCCTGGCGCTGCGCATGCTGCCGGTGGCCGATGGCAGCGACATGATGGGCTCGTTGCGCAACCCGGCGGCCTTCAACAATGTCTTCGGCCTGCGCCCGTCCCAGGGCCGGGTGCCCCACGGCCCGGCGCCGGAGCTGTTCGTCCAGCAACTGGCCACCGAGGGCCCGATGGGCCGCAGCGTGGCCGATATCGCGCGCCTGCTGGCCACTCAGGCCGGGTACGACTCGCGGGTGCCGTTGTCGCTCAAGGACGACCCGGCGATCTTCAACGAGCCCTTGCAGCGGGACTTTCGTGGCACGCGTGTGGGCTGGCTGGGGGACTACGACGGCTATCTGGCCATGGACGATGGCGTGCTGGCGCTGTGCGAGTCGGCGCTGGGGGATTTTCGCCAACTGGGCTGCGAGGTCGAGGCCTGCCAGCCGGCGTTTTCCATGGCGGCGCTGTGGCAGTGCTGGCTGGTGCACCGGCATTGGCTGGTCCAGGGCAACCTGGGGCCGCTGTATGCCGACCCGCAGAAGCGTCAGTTGCTCAAACCCGAGGCGCAGTGGGAAGTCGAGGGCGGGCTGCGCCTGAGCGCGGCGGATGTCTACCAGGCCTCGCAGATTCGCAGCGACTGGTACCGGGCCCTGGAGCGATTGTTCGAACGTTACGATTTCCTGCTGTTGCCCAGCGCCCAGGTGTTCCCTTTCGATGCAGGGGTGCCTTGGCCGCGCCTTGTCGGAGGGCGGGAAATGGATACTTACCATCGCTGGATGGAAGTGGTGATCGGCCCGACCCTGGCCGGCCTGCCGAGCCTCAGCGTGCCGGTCGGCTTCAACCCGGCGGGCTTGCCCATGGGCATGCAGATCATCGGTCCGGCCCAGGCCGACCGGGCGGTGTTGCAGCTCGGTCATGCCCACGAACAACTGACGCAGTGGGTCAGGCGCCGGCCGCCGGGTCATCCGTTGTAACCCTCGAACCGGGGTGTACGGGTTTATCGGGCCCGTATCTTGCTGCGTAAAACGCTCATCCATCCGCTTATCAGGGAGGTCGGCATATGGCCAGCAAGGTAGAAACCGGCAGTGTGCGTTCGGTCGAACGGGCGTTGGCGATCGTCGAACTGCTGGGCCAGCACCAGGCCCTGGGCCTGGAGGAGCTGCATTACCTGACGGCGCTGCCCAAGGCCACGGTGTCGCGCATGCTCCTGACGTTGCAGGAGCAGGGCTGGATCTATCGCGGCCTGAGCGACCGGCGCTACCGGCTGTGCGCCAGGCGGCTGTTCGGCGACCAGCAGCAACGCTTCAAGCGGCAGTTGGTGGAGCGTGCCGCGCCCTGGTTGCAGGCCTTGAGCGAGCGCACCGGGCTGGTGGTCGACCTGTCGTGTTTCGACGGCGAGCGCCTGGAGGTCATGGAAAGTTCGATCCCGGCGGTACTGCGCAAGCGTTATCCGCATAACTGCCAGATTGTCGGCCACTATTCGAGCCTGTTCCATTCGGCGATGGGCAAGGCGTGCCTGGCCGAGCTGGATCACGAGCAGGTCCAGCGCCTGGCCGTCCGCGAGCGGGTGCCCCAGGAGGACCAGTACCGCGCCTGCGAGCAATCCCAGCATCAAGGGTTCGGCCAGCGCACCGAAGGTTATTGGGAGTACCCGGTGCGGCTGCCGTTCCTGATCCGCGCCGTGGCCTTGCCGATTCGTGACCAGGGCCGGCTGGTGGGCAGCATGGCCCTGCACTGGCCGATGGACCAGGCGCCAGTGGAGCGGGTGCTGAGTTTGCACCTGGACAGCCTCGCGGCGACTGTCCACGATGTCGAGCGCAGCCTGTAGCCGCTGCCGCAGGCGCGATCGGCCGGCACGGCCGTGACATTCTCGCGGGCGCAGGAGGTCCTGCGGACCTTTCGCAGCCTGCGCCAGCGGCTACGGAATTCACCATTCGGGGCTGGTCGCTGTTTGCAAGCGCGCGCGGGCCGGTTAAGGTTCGGCTCAGATTTCTCGACCCCATGAGTCTTCCATGTTCAACGCTTCTTTCCCCAAGGCCCTGGGCGCTTTGCTGCTGGCCTGCGCGGCCTGGCCGGCCCAGGCCAACTGGTACCTGGACAACGAGTCCTCGCGCCTGTCGTTTGTCACCACCAAAAACGCCAATGTTTCCGAAGTCCAGCGCTTCCTGGTCCTGCATGGCAAGGTCGACGCCAAGGGCATGGCGCAGCTGGAAGTCGAGCTGGACTCGATCAACAGCGGGATTCCGCTGCGCGACGAGCGCATGCGCAAGGAGCTGTTCGAAATCGAGCAGCATCCGGATGCCCTGATCAACGCACAGATCAACCTGCGCCCGATCAACGACCTGGCGCCCGGCGCGCAGATCGAGCTGCGTCTGCCGGTCAACGTCACCCTGCACGGCAAACAGCACGAATACAGCGCCGAGCTTTTGGCCACGCGCCTGGACGATCGACGCTTCCAGGTGGTGACCCTGGAGCCGCTGGTGCTCAACGCCGCCGATTTCGACCTGGTGCCGGGGCTCGAAACCCTGCGCAAGGCGGCCGGCCTGTCGGCGATCAGTCTGTCGGTGCCGGTGGGTGCGGTGCTGATCTTCACGGCGCGCTGATATGGCGGGCGCGGTCTTTCCCTGGCGTGAAGGCAATCGCTTCGAGTTGCTGATCGACGGTCCGAGTTTTTTCCCGCGGATGCTGGTGGCGATCGCCCGGGCCCGTGAGCAGGTGGAACTGGAGCTGTACCTGGTGGAGGCGGGCGCCTGCGCCGAGGCCATGGTCCAGGCCCTGACCCAGGCTGCCGAGCGCGGGGTGCGGGTGCGTTGCCTGTTCGACGACTACGGCAGCCTGGCCTTCACCCTGGGTCTGCGCCAGCGCCTGACGGGCGCCGGGGTCGAACTGCGCTTCTACAATCGCCTGAGCTGGCGTCGCGGGGTGCGCAACCTGTATCGCGACCACCGCAAACTGTTGCTGGTGGATCAGGAACTGGCGGTGGTCGGCGGCACCGGGGTGACCGATGAGTTCTGGAACCCGCTGCAAGACAGCTGCGACTGGCATGAAGTCATGGTGGAGATCAGCGGCCCGCTGGTGCTCGACTGGCAGATGCTGTTCGACCGGCAGTGGATCGCCAACCGCTATCGCACCGCCTGGAAGCCGGCGTCGAACTTCGGTCTGCCACGCCTGCCGCGCGTGCCGGCCCAGGGCGAGGGCATGGGCCGGGTGGCCTATGCCGACGCCCGGCAACATCGGGATATTCTGCAATCGCTGGTGCGCGCGCTGAACAGCGGGCAACGGCGAATCTGGCTGGCGACCCCGTATTTCCTGCCGACCTGGAAGGTCCGCCGCTCCCTGCGCCGCGCCGCCGGGCGCGGGGTGGACGTGCGCCTGCTGCTGACCGGGCCGCGCACCGATCACCCGTCGGTGCGTTATGCCGGGCATCGTTATTACCCGCGCCTGCTGCGGGCCGGGGTGAAGATCTTCGAATACCAGCCGCGTTTCCTGCACCTGAAGATGGTGCTGATCGACGATTGGGTGAGCATCGGCTCGTGCAACTTCGATCACTGGAACCTGCGCTTCAACCTCGAGGCCAACCTCGAAGCCCTCGACCTGCCGCTCACCGATGCGGTGGTTGCAAGCTTTCTCGCCGACTTCGACCAGAGCCAGGAGGTCAGCCTCGAAGCCTGGAAGAACCGCCCGCTGTGGCGGCGGGTCAAGCAGCGGATCTGGGGCTGGGTGGACCGGCTGGTGGTCAACCTGCTCAATCGCCGCGACTGAACCCGGCCTGGCCCAGCTTTGGCTTCTGTAGGAGCCAAGCTTGCTGGCGATCCAGGCAACGCGGTGTATCAGGAGAATCGCTATCGCGGGCAAGCCTCGCTCCTACATGGGGGGGCAGGAGCGAGGCCGAGGGGGAGGGTTACAGCAGTTCGAAGCTCTGTTGCTTGACGTCTCGGGAGTCCAGGCCGATCTCGACCTTGAACTCGCCCGGTTCCGCGGCGTACTTGAGCTGGGCGTTGTAGAACTTCAGGTCGTCTTCGCTGATGCTGAAGTGGATCACCTTCTGTTCGCCGGCCTTGAGCTGCACTTTCTGGAAGTTTTTCAGTTCCTTGATCGGGCGGATCATGGAGCCGGCGACATCCTGGATATACAGCTGCACCACGGTTTCACCGTCGCGCTTGCCGGTGTTTTTCAGGGTCACGCTGGCGTCGAGCTTGCCGCTCTTGTTCAACGTGGTCGACGACAGGGCCATGTCCGACAGGCTGAAGGTGGTGTAGCTCAGGCCATAACCGAACGGAAACAGGGGACCGGTGGTGTCGTCGAAATACTGCGAGGTGTAGTTGCCTGGTTTGCCCGGGGTGAACGGCCGGCCAATGGTCAGGTGGTTGTAGTAGGTCGGGATCTGCCCCACCGAACGCGGGAAGGTGATCGGCAGCTTGCCGGACGGGTTGTAGTCGCCGAACAGCACATCGGCGATGGCGTTGCCGCCTTCGGTGCCGCTGAACCAGGTTTCCAGGATCGCGTCGGCCTGTTCGTTCTCATCGAGCAGCGCCAGTGGCCGGCCGTTCATCAATACCAGCACCAGCGGTTTGCCGGTGGCCTTGAGGGCCTTGATCAGCTCGCGCTGGCTGGCCGGGATGTGCAGGTCGGTACGGCTGGAGGATTCGTGGGACATGCCCCGCGATTCGCCCACCGCCGCCACCACCACGTCAGCCTGCTGCGCGGCCTTTACCGCCTCGTCGATCAACTGCTGGGCCGGGCGCGGGTCGTCCACCACTTCCGGGGCATCGAAGTTGAGGAAGTTCAGGTAGTCGACCACCGCCTTGTCGGCGGTGATGTTCGAGCCACGGGCGTAGATCAGCTGCGCCTGATCGCCCAGGGCGCGGCTCATGCCGTCGAACAGGGTGACCGATTGCGCCGGCACGCCGGCGGCGGCCCAACTGCCCATCATGTCGATCGGCGCCTTGGCCAGCGGACCGACCAGGGCGATCTTGCCGGCCTTTTTCAGCGGCAGGGTTTCATTGGCGTTCTTCAGCAGCACCAGGCTGCGGCGCGCCACATCGCGGGCATCGCTGCGGTGAAGGCGGCTTTCGGCGTTGGTGTCGGCCGGGTCCTGCTCGGCCTTGCCGATGCGCAGGTACGGGTTGGCGAACAGGCCCATGTCGTACTTGGCGGCCAGCACTTCGCGCACGGCGTTGTCCAGGTCGCGCTGGCTGACGTCGCCGGACTTGATCAGCCCCGGCAGTTCCTTGGCGTACAGCGAGTCGTTCATGCTCATGTCGATGCCGGCCTTGATCGCCAGCTTGGCGGCTTCGCGGCCGTCCTTGGCGACGCCGTGGCGCATCAGTTCGACGATGGCACCGTGGTCGCTCACCGCCAGGCCCTTGAAGCCCCACTCCTTGCGCAGCAGGTCGTTCATCAGCCAGGTGTTGGAGGTGGCCGGCACGCCATTGATCGAGTTCAGCGCCACCATCACCCCGCCGGCACCGGCGTCGATCGCGGCGCGGTAGGGCGGCAGGTAGTCCTGGTACATCTTCACCGGGCTCATGTCGACGACGTTGTAGTCGCGACCGCCTTCCACCGCGCCGTACAGGGCGAAGTGCTTGACGCTGGCCATGATGCTGTCGGCGTTCTTCGGGCTGTCGCCCTGGTAGGCCTTGACCATGACCTTGGCGATGCGCGAGACCAGGTAGGTGTCTTCGCCGAAGCCTTCGGAGGTGCGGCCCCAGCGTGGGTCGCGGGAGATGTCGACCATTGGCGCGAAGGTGATGTCCAGGCTGTCGGCGCTGGCTTCCTGGGCGGCGATGCGCCCGGAGCGGCCGATGGCATCCATGTCCCAGCTCGACGCCAGGGCCAGGGGGATCGGGAAGATCGTGCGGTGGCCGTGGATCACGTCATAGGCGAAGAACATCGGGATCTTCAGCCGGCTGCGCATGGCCGCGTCCTGCATCGGCCGGTTTTCCGGGCGGGAGATGGAGTTGAAGGTGCCGCCGATGCGCCCGGCGGCGATTTCCTTGCGGATCAGCTCGCGGGGCATTTCCGGACCGATGCTGATCAGGCGCAGCTGGCCGATCTTTTCATCCAGGGTCATCTGCTTGAGCAGGTTGTCGATGAAAGCGTCCTTGTTCTGCAGGACCGCGTCCGAAAAGGGTTTTTCCTGGGCCGATACCGGCGTGGTGGCGGCGAGGGCAGGGTGACTGGCCAGGCTGATCAGCAAACCCAGCAAACACAGCTTCTTCATGAATATTGTTCTCTAGGGCCTAAAACAGACGCGATCAGTACGCGCCGAGCGGCCGAAAATGGGGGAGCGGCCAATAAAGGAACGACTATTGTTGTTCGGATAAATGCAGCACACTTCTGAACTCTTTTTCGCGCTGGGCATCTTTTAGCCGATTGGCCCGATGCAATCCAGTGGTGGCGGCAGATTATGCCCGATGCACTCGATTCAAAGGGTTACAGGTTCCATCCCCTAGGTTGCAAGGAGCGTCACCACCATGAACGTACGACAGAGCCTTCGCTCAAGCTGGCCCGTGATGGCATTGCTGCTGCTCGGCAGCCTGCTCAGCGGCTGCGGGATCAACAACATCCCGACCCTCGACGAACAGGCCAAGGCGGCCTGGGGTCAGGTCCAGAACCAGTACCAGCGTCGCGCCGACCTGATCCCCAACCTGGTGGAAACGGTCAAGGGCTACGCCAAGCACGAACAGGAGACCCTGACCGCGGTGATCGAGGCGCGGGCCAAGGCGACGTCGATCCAGGTCGATGCCAGCACCCTGGACAACCCGGAAAAACTCAAGCAGTTCCAGCAGGCCCAGGACCAGCTGACCGGCGCCTTGAGCCGTTTGATGGTGGTGTCCGAGCGGTATCCGGACCTCAAGGCCAACCAGAACTTCCTGGCCCTGCAGTCGCAGCTCGAAGGCACCGAGAACCGCATCGCCGTGGCGCGTCGCGATTTCATCCTCGCGGTGCAGAAGTACAACACCGAGATCCGTACCTTCCCCGGCCGCCTGTGGCACAGCGTGATGTACAGCAACCTGCCGGTGCGCGAGACCTTCGAGGCCACCAGCCCCGACGCCGACAAAGCCCCAGAAGTGAAGTTCTGATCAGCAGCGGCTACCCGCGGATCGCGCGAGCGGCCGCGGGATCCGCCCCGGCGTTACCACGGATGAGGTTCCAATGCGCGTGTTGAGAGTGGGTGTGGTGCTGTTGCTCTGGGTGTTTGCGATAACGGCCCAGGCCGAGCTGAAGTTCCCGGCGCTGAGCGGGCGGGTGGTGGACAACGCCCAGATGATCGAGCCGGCGGTGCGCCAGCAACTGACCCAGGAGCTGGCCTCCCACGAACAGTCCACCGGCGAGCAGGTGGTGGTCGTGACCCTGCCGGACCTGCAAGGCACCAGCATCGAGGACTTCGGCTATCAGCTGGGGCGCTACTGGGGCATCGGCCAGAAGGACAAGAACAACGGCGCCTTGTTGATCGTCGCCCGCGATGATCGCAAGCTGCGCATCGAAGTCGGTTACGGCCTGGAAGATCGCCTGACCGACGCGCAAAGTTCGGTGATCATCAACCAGGTCATCACCCCGGCCTTCAAGGCCGGCCATTTCAGCAAGGGCATCAGCGATGGCGTATCGGCCATGCTGCTGGTGCTGGGCGGCAATCCGCTGGACGAACCGAGCGCTGCCTATGACGGTGGCGGCGAGCGTGGCAGTGAGTTTTTCGAGCGGCATCCCGGCGCCCTGGTGTTCCTGGTGCTGCTGTTTATCGTGACGATCTTCGTCTGCCAGTTGCTTGGCATCCTGCCCAGCGGTGGCGGCGGGCGTGGCGGTTCCGGAGGCTTCGGCGGGGGCGGTTTGGGTGGCGGAGGCTTTGGC